>JAEIGA010005201.1_pt1 | contig 19976 bp, 14 predicted proteins | sample 9270691 | NCBI WGS metagenome assembly JAEIGA01 (sample SAMN17057246, study PRJNA624740) | gut metagenome | biome: biome; isolation source: fecal sample | host: Bos grunniens | place: China: Xizang | collected 2019 | reverse complement strand
TGCAATATCCGCCATTGAGCTGGAATTAATCTCTCCAGCCTTTCTCTTTGCCTTTGCCATAAACTACGATTTAAAAATGCCACGTACTGATGAATAGAGAGCAGCAACTGCTGCACCTGCGAATGCGAGATAAGTAATCCAAATGCTAACGTCAGCAATCATGTACTCTGTAGCACCGAATACTGAGCGAGTCTCAGGATCGTTGCCAATACCAAATGGGATAGGCTCACCTGCAGCATCCAACATAGGCTGACCAACACCGTTAGTAACGTAGAGAACTACGCCATCCAACCAACCGTGAGCCTGACCGATGAAGTATGCAGCTGCGCATACACCAACAACAGCAACCATTGCAACGACAGACTTAACACCGTTACCAGAGTTCTGGAAGAAGTCAAGGATAAAGCCAAGAACTACAAATACGATTGCAAATAGCATGAGGAAATACAACCAGTAGATGTTGTAGCTGATAACCTTACCAAGCTTCATGATGCTCTGCTGGTCGATCTGTGCCTGTGCAATAGCATCCTTCAACATAGGAACGTTTGACTCGAATGCAGTCTCGTTGTCGAGAGCTGTCTTGCGCTCATTAACAAGCTTCTGGTACTCAGCGATAGTAGCCTTAACACCATTGAGCTGACGCTTCTGAGCAGCGTTGATAGCCTTAGCACCGAGCAACTCGTCGAGAGTAGCAGCATAGTCCTCACGGCCCTCAACAACAGCGATCTTGATGTTAGCAACCTTGCACATCTCGTCAACCAAAGCCTTTGCAGGATCGAACTGTGCCTTCTTAGCCTCGAGAGCCTCGTTAGCCTTCTGTGCCTGCTCCTGAACATTCTTAAACTCCTGCTCAGCGTAAGCGATAACCTTCTTGTCGTCAGATGCGTTTGCATCCCAAACAACCTTTGCCTGAAGCTCCTTCAAAGTCTCAGGAAGCTTCTTGAAGTCGTCAACAACCTTCTGTGCATTAGCAAGCTCGGTGTTCTGAGCTGCGTTGCGGCGGCGAATTGCGCTAAGCTCAGCAATCTTAGCCTCAGCCTCCTTAACAGCCTTATTCTCGGTGTCAGCAAGCTGCTTCTCGCACTCAGCGATCTTGTTCTCAATGTTCTTAATTTTCTCGAGAGTGGTGCCGTAGATAGTAGCATCAGACTTTCTCATCTGATTGATAGTAGCGGTACCCATTGCCTCGATACCCTGAGCCACAGATACTACTGGGATAGGGTTACCAAGCTCGTCCTGCTTCTCCTCACCATTCTCATCGTACTGATAAGACATGCCCATGATGCTGGCAATCTTGTCTGAATCTGGTGCAGACATACCAACAACAATAGCCCATGCCATCAAACCGACTGAGATCAGTGCGAGGACGAGGAATACTATTCTATGTAATTTTTTCATAATAGTTTTCTCTATTGTTATGTTATAGGTCTCTTAGTGTTTACTTCTTGATTACTTCTTGTTGTATGCAGTAAGCATATCTACCAATGTAATAGAAGTATCCTCCATGTTAACTACCTGAGACTCAATCTTAGAGAGAATATAGTTGAAGAACACCTGAAGAATAACAGCAGAGATAAGACCCATGATAGTTGTCAAAAGCGCAACCTTGATACCACCAGCTACAACGGTAGGTGACATTGTTGCAGAACGCTCGATATCGTCGAATGCCTGGATCATACCAACAACGGTACCCATGAAACCGAGTGATGGTGACAAAGCGATGAACAATGAGATCCAAGAAAGACCTGACTCCATCTGGCCCTGCTGAACTGAACCGTAAGATACAACCGCCTTCTCAACAGCCTCGAGGCCCTGGTCGTAGCGCATAAGGCCCTGGTAGTAGATTGAAGCGATAGGACCACGTGTGTTGCGGCAGTACTCCTTAGCAGCCTCAACGCCCTGAGCGTTAAGAAGCTCCTCAACCTTAGCAACAAACTTCTTAGTGTTGATCTGAGCGAATGTCATGTAAAGGATACGCTCGATAGAGATTGCCAAACCAAGAATCAAGCAGACAAGTACTGGAAGCATCCAGCCCCAACCACCCTCGAGGAACTTCTTCATAAGGGCGAAGTGCATAGGCTCACCAGCTGGCTCCTCTGTTACAACCTCAGCCTCAGCTGCCTCAGCCTCAGCTACCTCAGCTACCTCGGCAACAGCCTCAGTGTTTGCAGCGTCATTTGCAGGTGCCTGCTCTGGCTCCTGTGCGTAAGCAGCGCCGAATGAGAGAGCAGCAGCTGCCATAACCAAAAATAATTTTTTCATAATGATTTGATTAGTTAAAATTTGTAATTTTTAGTAGTTGTTTTTCTCTATATTTTTGTTTTTGGTAAAACTTTTGTTGTTGTCACCATCGAGTACTACACACCCAATGCCACCCCTTGTGGAGTAGCTTGTGGCATGTTAAACTCAATATCTATCAGTCCATTACGCTTCAAAAGTGAGTTTTTGTCACTTTATCTGTGCCCCGTTACGGGATTTTACAGAGCGAAATTTACAATTAATTTTCGAAATAAGCAATGCTTTACATAGTAAATTCGCCACGAAGCGGTCTGCGCATCAAATCGAGAGTTTCCGCTAATGGCAAATTTTTGCCTAAAACGTACATGAGTTTTGTCACTGCGGCTTCCACTGTCATGTCATGTCCCGACACTACGCCAGCCTCCTGCAATGCCAAGCCTGTTTCGTATAGGTGCATCTGCACTGCGCCATCTTTGCACTGCGAGATGTTCACCACAACGACGCCACGTGCCACAGCCTCCTTTACAAGGTCGACAAACCAGCTCGAGGTGGGGGCATTACCTGCACCGTATGTTTCGAGCACGATGCCACGAGCGCCACTCTCGAGGAGCATGGCACGGAGTGTAGCAGGACGAATGCCAGGGAAGAGCTTGACCACAACGACATCATTCGACAATGACTCGCTTATGCGGAACTCGTCTGAGAAGTCGGGGGCGTAAGGGGCAATGTTTGATGTGTTGTACTGGATGTTTACACCCACATCGGCCAACGGATGGTAGTTGAATGATGCAAAGGCGTTGAGGGCCTCGGCACTAAACTTTGTTGTGCGGTTACCTCGGAACAATCTGTTTTGGAAGTAAAGGGCCACCTCGGGGACCATTGGAGCGCCATCCTCGGTGCGGGCGCCTGCAATCTCAATAGCGGTGATGAGGTTCTCACGACCATCGGTGCGAAGTATGCCGATAGGAATCTGGCTACCTGTGAATATCACGGGCTTAGCCAAATTCTCGAGCATGAAGCTCAGTGCCGATGCCGAGTACGACATGGTGTCGGTGCCGTGCAGAATCACGAAGCCGTCATAGCTGTTATACTTGTCGCGGATGATGCGGGCGATGTCTACCCAGTTTTCTATCGACACATTCGACGAGTCGATAGGAGGCTTTATTGTAAATACCTCAATGTCTACCTTTAAGCGTTTTAGCGAGGGAAACTCCTCATATATTCCGCTGAAATCGAAGGGGACGAGAGCACCTGTTGCCTCGTCAGTCTTCATACCGATAGTACCACCGGTATATATTATAAGTATCGAAGATCGCTTCATAGCTGAAGGATAATCGGCTTTAATGCCAATAATCCTTACAAAGATATGAATAATTTGGAAACAACGATGCTATTTATGCAAAAAAATGGCGATAAGCCTCCACTTTTTATGCATACACACTACTTGGCTATGCCAAAAATATGCTTTGCGTTAGCCGTTGTTATGCTATCCACCTCGTCAAATTTAAGCCCCTTAATCTCGGCAATCTTGCGACATACATGTTCTACGTATGCTGGCTCGTTGCGCTTGCCACGATGAGGTGCGGGGGTGAGGTATGGCGAGTCGGTCTCGAGTAGTAGTAGCTCCATAGGTAGCTCCTCGACGACCTTGTTAAGTCCTGAGTTTTTGAATGTTACAACGCCGCCGATGCCAAACTTAAACTCGCCCATACGTTCCAACTTACGAGCCATCTCGGCGCTGTCGGCAAAGGCATGAAATACGCCTCTGAGGCCACGACCTCGGTATGTAGCTATGGCGTCGAGCATCTCGTTGTATGCCGAGCGGGTGTGGATCACTACGGGGAGATCGTGTTGCAACGCCATCTCTAATTGTGCGTGTAGTGCCTCTCGCTGCTCACGATAAAACTCCTGACTCCAATATAGGTCGAGGCCTATTTCGCCTACGCCCCACAACTTTACGGGGGCGCTGTGCAAAAGGCTCTCAACTTTGTCTAACTCGCTTTGCCACTGAGGGTTGTCGTTTACGGATGTGGGGTGTAGTCCCGCCATGGCAAGACATCGCTCAGGCTCGGCCTCGGCCAGTTCAAACATGCGGCCACGACTCTCTGAGTCGATATCGGGGAGTAGCATCAGCTCAACGCCAGCGTTCCAGGCACGCTCGAGGGCCTCGCCTCGGTCGGCATCAAACTCCTCGGCATAAATATGTGAGTGGGTATCGATCATATCTTCGTAGTGTTATATTACTTCGTATCGTTTGCCAGGCAGCGCACGTATCACCCCTTTGAACTCCAAGTCCATTACGACCATCGACAACTCGCCCATGCTGAGGGCTGTGGCGTTGAGGAGGTCCGACCATTCAACGATAGCCTGGCTACGCATAGCCTCAACAACGAGGCGTTCCTGCTCGCTAAGCTCAATGTCGGGCTGATTTGTGTCATTGCTCTCGGCAATGTTTGTGCTTCGGTATAGTCCTACATCCTCAATTATGTCGTCGGCAGTGAGCACCAAGCGTGCCTTGCCCGAGCGTATCAGGTTGTTTGTGCCAAACGATGTGGTGTCTGTTATTCTGCCTGGCACAGCCATCACTGTGCGGTTGTAGCTGTCGGCAATATCGGCTGTCGAGAGCGATCCACCAGATGCTGGCGACTCGACAATCACCGTTCCGAGGCTCATGCCAGCTATTATGCGGTTGCGAGATATGAAGTGTGCGCCGTTGTTGCGTGTCTGCGAGCTGAGCTCCGACACGATGGCGCCACCCGCTTTAAGTATCTCACGAGCAAGCGTTTCGTGTGCTGTAGGTATAATCTTGGGAAGGCTGCTTGGCACTACGGCCACTGTGCATACGTTGTTTGCGAGTGCTGCACGATGGCATGCGCTATCTGTGCCATAGGCAAGGCCGCTGACGATGCATAGGTCATGAGCCTCGCTGGCCAAGGCTGCTATAAGCTGGTTGCAGATGTGTATGCCCGAGGGCGACACCTCACGTGTGCCCACCATAGCGAGTGTCTGCTTGCATAGTGCATCGACGTTGCCCTGAACAAACAAGACGTGGGGCCTATCGGCTGTTGCACGTAGTGGCTCTGGGTATTCGTCATCTGTTGCAGCTATTGTTCGTATGTCGTGTTTTTGGCAATATTTTATCTCGCACTCGGCGTTGCTCATGCCCTCTTGGGCAATTATGCGCCTGGCGAGGTCGTCACGCAATCCTGCACCTTCGATAAGCTCGCTCAGCGATGCGCTAAATATTCTCTCTGCCGAGCCGAAGTACTCGACGAGGTGCGCTGCGCCTATGCTGCCAATCCCTTTTGTGAAATATAGTGCAAGATCCTCAATGGTCATACCCTGGGCTGTTTAGTACGAGAAGTGCATGTCGTGCTCCATGCGTCGCAACTTACGCACCTGTATATATAATAGTGTGCCTGCAACGACTATCGAGCAGCAGTCGGCAATAGGCATCGACATCCAAGCACCCATAGCGCCGTAGTATCTAGGGAGGATAAGGAGCATGGGTAGCAGGAACAGCAGCTGTCGTGTTGCCGAGAGGAACATGGCTAATGGCGCACGTCCGATATACTGGAAGAAGCTACCAGCGACAATCTGGAATCCGACAAACGGGAATACCAACATTGCTACGCTAAGGCCCTGAGCTACAACGTCGACCATAGCCCTGTCGATGGCGCTATTCGACGAGTTGACAAAGGCCGCAGCAACCTCACGTGGGAAGAAGAAGCCTATCAAGAAGGCTATGGTGGTTACTGCCGTAGCGCAGAATATTGTATATTTCAAGGCTTTGAGCACACGTCCATACTGCTTAGCGCCATAGTTATATCCGACAATGGGCTGCATGCCCTGGTTGAAGCCCTGGCCCACCATGATAAAGAGAAGTATCACTCGGTTCATGATGCCGTAGGCGCCAACATATACGTCGCCCACCTCGCTGCCAAATGTCGCTGCCGAGATTATGTCGTCGGCGCCCTGGCCGCCATATTGCAGCAGTGCCGTGTTCATAAAGCGAGTGACAAACGAGGCACATACGTTGAGGATAAATGGTGCCATGCCTATCGAGATGATTGCCCCCACGATGCTCTTCTTAAAACGGAAGCTGCTACGCTTGAATCGTAGGAAGTTGTCGGGCGATGTGTAGTGCTTGATCTGTATTAGTAGACATGCGCTCTGAGCAATTACCGTTGCCCATGCCGAGCCCTCGATGCCCCACTTAAACACGAAGATGAATAGTGGGTTGAGGATTGTGCAAAGAGCTATGGATGTGAGCATTATGTACATCGCTTTGCGGGGATATCCCGAGGCTCGTAGCTGCTCGTTGAGGCCTAAGTAGAGGTGTGTGATGATGTTTCCGAACATGATTATGCGCATAAACCTACGTGCATAATCGAGGGTTTCGGCGCTGGCATCGCCACCCGAGAAGAATACGAGTATCGGGTCGAGGAAGAACAAGAAGACGAGCATTATGGATATTCCGAGCGTCAGGTTGAGAAGTACAGCATTACCCAAGATGTGCTCTGCTGCACGCTTGTTTCCCTCGCCCAGACGTATCGATATGCGAGCTCCTGCGCCCACGCCCACCATAGCACCAAATGCCGAGGCTATGTTCATGATAGGGAGTGTTACGGCCATACCAGCTATTGCTGCGCCGCCGACACCATGACCGATAAATACGCTGTCGATGATATGGTAGAGCGACGATGAGGCCATCGCTATGATGGCTGGAATGGCATAGCGAGCCAAGAGTTTGCCTATCGAGTCGGTGCCCAACGACACCGTATTGTTTTGTTGTGCCACTTGCTTTGTCTGTTTTCGTTATTTATCTTCGCAAAAATATGCTACTGCCACTACTGCGTCGTCGTCATGCTTTATCTCGACAAGTGCTCGATTGTTGCCGCCTATGAGTGCTGTTATCGTCTGAGTGTCAGCATCGTAGTGTTGTAGTTGTATGTCGCCTATAAGCTCTAAGCCTTTACGTCCATATAGCTTGTATAGTGCCTCTTTAGCACACCACGCCATTGCTGGCCAGTGCTTGTTGCTGGTCACGTGTCGCTCCTCGATGCTCATGTAGCGAGAGGCAACATGCTCGAAATCACGCTCTATGGACTCAATATCTATGCCCACCACCGTATCGGAGATGGCCACAGCCACACGTCCTGCGCCATGAGCCACGCTTATGTGCGTATCGGCAACATCCACTATGGGTGCTCCCACCTCGTTGTACTCTATCAGGGTGTTACGTCCCAGCTCTCGGCGCACCACACGACGCCATGCAAGGTGTTCGGCACGTCGTTGTTCGTTCTGAAAACGTGATGCCGAGGCTACGTCGGCTGCTGTGATGTCGGCATCGCAGCAGGCATAAACCCAGGGTATCTCCTCTATGATGATTCTACGCATCTACCTCCACCTTAACTTTGTCGACACGACGACCATCCATTGTGGCGATGAAGAACTTAACGCCATGCGACTGCAACTCGTCGCCACGGCGTGGCAGGTCACGCTTTAGCTCCATCATGAGTCCCGCCAACGTCTCGGCATGGCCCTCGACATCGGCAAAGGCATCCTCGTCGTAGCCTATGGCACGAATAAACTCGCCTATATGTATCTTAGCGTCAAAGATATAGGTGTTCTCGCCAATCTTCTCGTAGAGGCGGTCCTCGTCGTCGTCGCTCTCATCCGTAATCTCGCCAACAACCTCCTCCAAAATATCTTCCAAGGAGATAAGTCCCTGGGTAGCGCCATACTCATCAACGACGATGGCTATGTGAATCTTCTTCTTCTGGAACTTCTTGAGAAGGTCGTCAATCATCATGTGCTCGGGCACGAAATATGGCTTACGAAGTAGCGTCTGCCACTCGAAGTCGTCACCCTTGGCGATGTGTGGCAATAGGTCTTTAACATAGAGCACACCACGAACATCGTCGAGGTCGTCGCCATAGACAGGTATGCGTGAGTAGCCCGTCTCGACGATTGTTTGGCATACCTCGTCGAACTTTGTATCATACTCAATACCAGTGATGTCCACTCGTGAGTGCATGATCTCGACAACTTCGGTCTGGCCAAACGAGATGATTCCCGACAACATCTTCTGCTCCTCCTCCGAGCCGGTGTCGGTGAGGTCTACGGCATCTGCCAACTCTTCGATAGATATCTCAGCACCCTTCGATGCAAGGCGGCTAACACGGCTGCTGGTGCGAATGAGGATGAAGGCAAGAGGGTAGAGCAGCCAACGCAACACCTTGAGAGGCAGCGAGAAGAACAGTGACATCTTAACAGGGTTGGCCTGAGTCAATACCTTGGGCATAATCTCGCCAAAGAGCAAGAGTATGAAGGTGATGACGATGGTTTTGAACACGAAGTCCCACACGCCGTAGAATACGAATAGCGTGTCGACAATCTGCGTACTGATGATTACCAGGCAGATGTTGACCATGTTGTTTGCCACAAGGATTGTTGCCAGCAGTCTGTCGGGGTTCGACATTAGGTCGACAACACGCTCTGCTGCGGCATCGGAGCTCGACTCAAGCTCCTCCATGTCGCGTGCTGTGAGCGAGAAGAAGGCTGTTTCGGAGCCCGAGGCTGTGCCCGAGAGTAGTAGCAGTATAATAGCAATAAGGCTGAGCACAACGAGTGTGCCCAGCTCAATATTTTCGTTTAGGGTTATAATGTCCATTCTCGCTTAGAACTCAAAAATTTGGTTGCCACCTACGTTTGTCTCCACACTCTCCTCCTGCTTCTGTATAGGGCGGAAGGTTGTGCGCTGCTGTCTATCGCTCGGAGTGAGGAACTGAGTAGTTATGCGGGTGTAGGCAGGGGCCTTCTTCTGTTGGTGTACGAGCTGGTATTTATCCTTTGGAGGATCGATCTTAGGACCATCTCTGGGAGGGATTGGCGTTTTTATGTGATCTTTAGAATCATCTATGGGAGGGTTAGGAGCACCAAAAGGATCTGCCACAGGGTCTACTATGGTAGCTCCCGGGTCGTAGTTGGTTTCGATTTTTAGCTCCTGGCCATCATCAAAGCGTGTGGCAACAACAACCAACTCCAACTCGTCGTCGGCCAGCGACTTCTTCTCGCTCGCACCCCAGATGATGTTGGCAGCATGGGTGTTGCCATCCTCGTCTTTGAAGCTTGCATGCTTCTGGATATACTCCATAGCATCTGTCACGTCGTCATGTGTGAGCTTGTTGATGTCCGACACAGCAAAGCTCAACAAGATCTCCCTCGCACCAGATATGTGGTTGTCGTCGAGGAGCGATGACGATAGTGCGCCCTCGGCAACCTGAAGAGCTCGGTTCTCGCCCGAAGCGTTGACAACAGACATGTGGGCACGTCCACTACCACGCATAACAGTCTCGACATCGGCGAAGTCGACACGCACCAAGGCAAACTCAACGGTGATAAGCTCGGCAATACCCTTTGTTGCCATGCCAAGCACATCGTCGGCCTTGCCAAAGGCGTCGCCAATAGGCAGCCTGCCATAGAGCTTGCGTAGTCGCTCGTTGTCGATGATGAGCAACGAGTCAACCCACTCGTGAAGCTCCTCGACACCCTTCACTGCACGCTGGTAGCGTCCAGGGCCCTCCATACGGAAAGGCATGGTCACAACAGCTACGGTGAGAATGCCGAGCTCGTGTGCTATGCGTGCGATGACAGGTGATGCGCCAGTACCGGTACCACCACCCATACCTGCTGCGATGAAGAGCATCTTCACGTTAGAGGTCTCGAGCAACGAGCGTAGCTGCTCCTCGCTTGCTATGGCGAGCTCACGACCTCGGTCGGCATTGTTACCAGCACCAAGACCTGGGCCCATCTGAATCTTGTTCTCTACCTTGCAGTTGGCCAAGGCAGCCTGATCGGTGTTACACACGACAAAGTTGACGCCCGTAATGCCCATTGTCTGCATGTGGTTCACAGCATTGCCTCCTGCACCACCTACGCCGATAACCATGATTATCGAGTTGGCATCGAGCTTCATGTTCGACTTGGCGTTGTTGTTCGCAATCTGCAAGTCGAAGTCAGCAGCAGCACCCATTGAGTTGTTTATGTTGTTGTTAGTCATGTTGTTTCGCTTGTGTTTGTTTGCCTACTTAATTCTTGTGCCGAGAACTACCATTCGCCCTCCTCGTCGTTGTTGCCGATTATTGTCGAGCCCCATTTGTTGATCTTATCGCCTATCTTCGAGAAGAAGCTATGCTTTGGCTCAGGTTCGAGGTCGTCCTCATCATCAGGGGTATTGGACCCTGGGGTGGTTGTTGGCGGATACCCATGCACTGTATCATTGACTTTTGGGGTAGTAGGTTCTTGTCTGTTCTCACCAGTGTTGTTGTCGTAGCCCGACAAGCCCCTTGGGCTGTTGTCTGTTACATTTCTTTGTTCCTCTGGCTGCTTTGGACCTAAGCCTACGGTGCATGAGCCTCGCTTAGCACCATATACCAACAATGATGCTACTGTGGCATCAGCGGGCGAGCTTATGTGCTCGAGCATCGACTCCTCGGTGAAGCCATACTCGGGGTGTACGGTGCGTGCCTCGATAATATCGAGCTCGCGTGAGAAGAGCTTCTCTATGTCACGCATCTGCGAGCCACCACCTGTGAGCAGGAGTGTGGGCATAAACTTTGAGCCGCAGCCCGCCTCCTTAATCTCGTTACGAATCCACTTGGCAATCTCATTAAGGCGTGCCTCGATGACTATTGCAAGGTTTTGGCGTAGTATGTTCTTGTTCTGCACACGCTTAGGTGCTTGGAACACGATGATGTCGTCGATAGCGAGCGCTGCTACTGCCGAGCCATACTGTATCTTGAGATCCTCGATATAGCTTGTAGGTATGGCCAATGTCTGTATGTCGGCGTTGATAGACTTTGCGCCAATAGGTATCGATGCCATGTAGCACACCTTGCCACCATAGAGCACCGACACGTCGGTGACGCCACCGCCAAAGTCGACGATGACAGCGCCATCCTGCATATCATCGGTTGTAGCTATGGTGTTATGCAGAATCATGGCATTAGGCACTATATCCTTGACAGTGATGCCGTTGTGTTGCAGACAGTGGCGCAGACGGTCGCTCATAGCCTTGTCGCAGAGTATGAAGTTGTAGGTTGCCGAGAGTCGATGGCCATAAGCGCCCACAGGCACTGCCACCTCCTTGTCGTCAATCTTGTAGCGCAGAGGCTCCATAGCAATGATTGTCTCCAGCGAGTCGGGTAGCTTAACGCTCTTCATGCGGCGGTCGAGCTCGTCGACATCACGCTGGGTAACCTGGTTGCTGCCGTTTTTAAGGTCGTCTTGAACATATACCGAGTCGGTGACCTTCACGCAACGCACAAAGTCGCCCGAAAGACCTGCATAGGCCTCCGAAATCTTGATGCCGAGCTCCTGCTCGATACGGCTTTTGGCTGCGACGATGGCTCTGCCCACCATCTCGCTGTTCTCAACACGGCCGGCATTTACACCATCGACAGGCTCTGAGACGATACCTCGTATTGTCACCAAGCCATTATCCTCGACATTGCCGACAGCTATAACCACGTTAGACGAACCGACGTCTATTGCTACAATCTGCTTACCTTTCATACTCTTATATTGCTTTTATCTAATTTACTCTTTCTCTTGCCAGCGTGGCTGACACACTATCTGTCCGTCGTAGCGAACACTAATCTTGCTATACTTGTCCCAGCCCACATTGCGTAGCACCTTGTCGTAGAACTTACGCACGTTCTGAAGCTTTGTGCTGCAGTTGTGGGTGTCGCCCAGGTCTATGTAAAAGTTGCCTGAGCGTGGTATTAGGCCCATCACAATCTCGCCACGATCGCTTGTTGTTATAACCAGCTGTGTGACCTCGGCACTCCAGAAGCTGTCGTTAACGATGCTCTGGATAAACTCTGTGAGGCGACAAAAATCGCCATCTGCGGCGGTGAGCCTACTAACAACCTCTCGCAAGCGCTCCTGCTTGGTGCTTAGCTCATCGATGCGTTTAGCATATTCGGCATCCTTCTTTTTGAACTCTCGCTCGTGAGCCTCCTTGAACAGCTTGAGGTTGGCCTCTCGTGACTTATATTTCTCGTCCGACTCCCACTTAGGCCTTTTAAGCGAGCTATCCTGCACTGCCTTGTTGCGGCTCTTTGTGCGCTGGCGATCGTAGTAGATCTGATATTTGTCGTGCTCCAAGGTAGTTATCTGGCGGTTAAGCATCGCTATCGAATCCTCGATATATTGATGCATGTTGCCCGCAAAATCAACTCCTATGACGGGTTTATAGTCGCCCGTAATGACTGGAACGTATGCAGCATAGCCATCCGTAGCATGAAACAGCGTGCCGTCGTTGCTTATGTAGTGGTCGTAGCCGCCCTTGATTCTTAGGCGTGCTATGGGCTTACGCTGGATGATGGTCATGTCGATACGTCCATCGTAAGTCATGTAGGCATTAGCTTCGGCAATGGCGCTATGCTTCATGGCTATATGCTCGAGCGTGGCCAGCTCCACCTCGTCGATGCTCTTGCCCTCGGGGCTCACGCCATGCTCGGCAAACCACCGATACATAGACTCAACATCTACGAGCATGTGGCTGCCGCCGCCATCTATGTGTATGTCGAAGCTCGTAACCTGCTGCGTTGTGCGGTGATCACGTGCTCCGATATGCGCATAGACTATCGCTGCGACTATTGCCGCAAGCAACAGCATGTAGCCCAACACCTTGCCTATCTTCTTAAGTCTCTCCACTATGCCTCGATGCTCTTGTGGCGAAGTACCTCGGCGATACCCTCACACGTAACGTCAATGTTTCCAGCGCCAAACGTGACGACAACATCGGTGTTAATAGCCGATAGCCTCTCGGCAAGCTCCTCACGCTCATATATTGTCCAATCCACCTTCAGCATGCGGCCAATCATCTCGGACGATACGCCCTCGATAGGCTCCTCACGAGCAGGGTAGATAGGCACCAACATTACCTCGTCGGCAAGCGATAGTGCCTCGGCAAACTCCGTAGCCAAATCTTTAGTGCGTGTGTAGAGGTGTGGCTGGAATATCGCCAACAGTCTACGACCAGGGAATATGCCTCTTAGCGACTCTATTGTTGCTCGAAGCTCTTCGGGGTGGTGGGCATAGTCGTCGATATATACCTGCTTAGGGGTGTTCACATATACCTCCATGCGGCGCTTAACACCCTCGAACTCACGGAGCGCCTTGCGCACAGCCTCCTTGTCGAATGGCTTGCCCTCAATTTGCGCTGCGCACCACAACATAGCCACGGCAGCCACAGCATTCTCGATATGCACCTTACCCAAGATGCCGAGCTCGCAATCATCGATGCGAGAGTCAGGAAGCACGATGTCGTAGAGGTAGTGGCCACCCTCCCTTAGGCGAATATTCTCGGCATGAAAGTCGCCACCACAGTCGCACGAATAGCGATAGAGCTTACGCTCCGATGTGTCGAACCTAAGCTCCACGCCCTGCTTCAAGATGAGAGCTCCGCCCGCCTTGATCTGCGATGCAAACTCCTCGAAGGCCTCCTTAACAGCCTCCACAGTGCCGTAGATGTCGAGGTGGTCGGCATCAACAGCGGTGATAACAGCGATGTCGGGGTGTAGACGCAAGAACGAGCGGTCGTACTCGTCGGCCTCGACAACCAAACGTCGCCCCTCGCCCAAGACGAGGTTAGAGCTGAAGTTGCGAGATATGCCTCCCAGAAATGCACTGCCCTCGCCCGCTGCGGCATGGTTGAGCCAGGCAGCAAGAGTAGATGTTGTGGTCTTGCCATGAGTGCCTGCTACGGCCATCGACAGCTTGCCCTCGGACAATACACCAAGCATCTGCGAGCGTTTCTCGATGGTGAAGCCATGCTCACGCAACCATGCCCACTCACGATGGTCGGCAGGGATGGCTGGTGTTAGCACCACGAGCGTATCTTCGGCCGAGCGCATAGCCTCGGGGATAAGCTCGGGGTTGTCATCGTAGTGGATGGCTGCACCCTCCTTTTCGAGCTCACGTGTTAGGGGTGTTGCCGTGCGGTCGTAACCAGCAACGGCATAGCCCTCGTGTATAAAGTATCGAGCAATGGCGCTCATGCCTATGCCTCCGATACCGAGAAAGTATATGTTCTTCAACTCCTTCATACCCTTAATGAGCCTTCTTAAGCTCGTTTTCTATCTCCATGACAACTCGTTCTGCTGCATCAGCTATTGCGAGTTTTGCAATATTTGTGCGCAGCTCGTCGAGCTTCTGCTGGTCGGCAACCAACTCCAATGCTACGCTCATGCCTCGCTCCACAGCCTCGCTATCACGAACGATGGCTGCAGCACCCTTCTCCACAAGGGCCATAGCGTTCTTTGTCTGGTGGTCCTCCGACACGTTTGGCGATGGCACAAATATCGTAGGCTTAGCCACAAGACATAGCTCCGACACGGTGCATGCGCCACTGCGTGATATCACTATGTTGGCTGCTGCGTAGGCGTAGTCCATGCGGTCGATGAATGCTCCCTGCCAGATGTTCTTCGTTGGATGCTCGTTGAGGAATGCCTGCATCTCACGCTCGTAGAACTTGCCCGTCTGCCATATAACCTGCACTGGGGCTTCGCCATTGAGCGAGAGTATCCACTTTTTCATCATCTCGTTGAGTGTGCGTGTGCCGAGCGAGCCGCCAACAACAAGCACTACGGGTAGCGAGCTGTCAAATCCGTAGTAGGCGAGTGCCTCCTGCTTGTTGCTTTGGTCTGCCGAGAAGCGGCCACGAAGAGGGTTGCCCGTCATGACTATGCGGTCGGCAGGGAAAAACCTCTCCATCTTGTCGTAGGCCACGCAGATGCGCTTGGCACGCTTAGCCAAAAACTTGTTGGTTAGTCCTGCGTAGGAGTTCTGCTCCTGGATGATCGTTGGTATGCCAAGACCTTGCGCTGCACGCAACACGGGTGCTGAGGCATAGCCACCAAAGCCCACGACAATGTCGGCACCAAACTTACGAATTATGCTCTTGGCACGACGTATGCTCCTAAGCACCTTGAAGGGTGCGGTGAGGTTGTTGAGGATGTTTTTTAGGTTTAGCTGACGCTGCAAGCCAACCACAGAAAGGCCCTCGATGCGATAGCCCAGAGCTGGAATCTTCTCCATCTCCATCTTGCCCTCGGCACCCACAAACAAAATCTCTACGTCGCTGCCAAACTTGCGCTTTAGCGCCTCGGCAACAGCAACTGCTGGATATATGTGTCCTCCGGTACCACCACCAGAGAGAATTACTCGCTTCATTCGATCGATGTTTTTGTGTTGTGATGCCCCGTAAAAACGGAACACCGTACACCTATAATAGGCTGATACTCAATATATTGTGACTCTATGCGATTGTATTGGGGGATATGTCCGCAATATCACACTACAAAATTATGAATTATCGGCCGAAAATCCAAAACGATTTTAATTGTTTTTTCAATTTTTTTGCGCTATGTTTTAGGTGGCTATGCGTAGCATAAAAACAAGAGAGGGTGTCGTCCCCTCTCAGTTAAACATCCCCTATAGCTAAATGGTGAAAGCCTAATAAAATGTGCAAAATTAGCTTTTTAGCTTACCCAATCTCATGATTATGGCAGTTTGGCTTCGCCCCATTTTTTCAGAAATTTCTTTAATACTCTTACCTTTGTTGTGCAAAGACATCAGCAAACTTTCTTCGCCTCGAGTCCAGGCCTTTTGTGCATTTCTATGTTTTGTATAACTGTTTTCCGAAATTCTTTTGGGGTGAATGAATTCGTCAACAAACACCGATGGTGTTTTAATGTCGTACATGACAAATGTCTTAATCTTGGCTCGTGTAATTGCCACATAGAACAACCTGCGCTCCTCGCTAAAAGGAAATCTATCACTCTGTGTTAGCACATAATCGAGCGTTGGATCGTCGTTAATCATTGAAGGAAAACCGTAGATATCTCTATTACACTGTAGTAAAATAACATAATCGGCCTCGAGTCCCTTAGATTTATGAACCGTGAGGAACTCCACCTTCCTGCCACCAATGACATAGTAGAACTTATCATTCTCTTTTACAGACTGATAGGTCTTAGAGAGATAGATGTCATCAAACGAATATCGGCCCAACAAAAATAAACTTTTATCCTGTGGCAGACTTCGCATAATTTGCTCAATCTTATTACAATATGCGAGTTTATCGTAAGCCACAAAACATAAATCAGTATGTGCGCTCTTATTAAATGGTCGTATTTGCTTGCTAATTTGCTCTGAGTTTGCCTGGATAAAATGAGCCGACATCGAAACTAAAGGCTCTCCAAATCGGTATGTCGTTTCAATTTTACTAATCTCAGTCAATCCAAAATAGTCAGAGAACTGATTAAACAGCGACATATCGCTACCCGAAAACCGATAGATCGATTGCCAGTCATCGCCTACACAATAGAGTTTTGCAGGAGGATCCCCTTTTCGGAGAGCCTTTAAAAAATTGTATCGATCAACAGATATATCCTGAAACTCGTCGACGATAATGTGCTCATAACCAATAGTATCCACTGTGTTGCACAACTCCGTAGCTTTGATAATGGCATCGGTAAAATCAATCTGTCCTCGCTGCACAAGTATTGCTTGATATAGTTCATATACAGGCATAAAAATATGTTTGGCAATGAAGTAGCTACGTTCATCGGCTGAATCTTTCATCTGTGTCAACACCTCTTTTGGCGACTTACAGCTTGTTTTAAGCAGCGTAACAAATGTTGCAACAAGGCGAATGAAGGACTTCTCTCGTTTACTACCCTGTGGTAACACAAGAGCATGAAGCTCCTCGTCGCTCTTCTCGCATATTGGTACACCCGCATCGCTCAACAACGTCTTGAGCTTGACACAAATATCGCCTGTAGCAAAGTCGGCGCTCGAGGTATAGATAAGCTGCGTACCAAATTTCGTATGAGCCTCTTTTTTCCACGTAATACCGTCGTTATACTGCTTATTTGCCTCCTCATAAGTCATATTCTTATCTTTGGCAAACCACGCAGGAACTAAACCGCGTTCATCAACACCAAAATGCTCTAAGTATAGTCGTCTACGAATACCGTTGACAGTATAGTGAATTGAGAAGTCGGGATGATACTGAGAGTGTGTTTCATCCGCAAGATTGTGTTCGTACGGCTCCTCGTATCTAAACTGGATACCCAGTCGTGAAAGTGCAAAACATATTTTTGACTCCTGCTCACTGCGCACATATATAGACCTGCCATCCATATCGGGGAGCATAGCCTTGATATCATTTTTCTTCTGTTCAGCAAGACTCTCTCGACACTTCCTCTCTTCTTGTTCCGCAATAGATTCCTCATTTTGATACTCGGCAAAATATTTTACTATCTGCTTTTGGAAATATGCATCCTGCGACAGGGTTCTATAACACTCAATAAACAGAGCATCGGTATTATCGCATATCGATGGTTTCTCGCCAGTAACCTTGCCAATAATATCAAGAGCCAACTTATGAAAAGTATAACCCCTCAAACCTGGTGTTGCCAATCTCTCGGTAAGCTCTGCAGCAGCCTTGTTGGTGTAACTTATAAGGAGTATACGATTGGGGCGCACGCCTTTAATTTGGGTAAGATATTTAACCTTACCAATGATTGAAGATGTTTTGCCGCTGCCGGCACTGCTGACAACAAGGCAATTCTCCTCCTCAGATACAATAGAACGTCTTTGTTGCTGGTCCAATGGGTATTTCAAGCAGGTATCGAAGAACTCCTTATTGTTTTCAAGTGTTGCATTAAGCAACCGCTCATTATGCCTCTTAATATAGTCTTCTATATTTGAGTATTCTGCTATAAACTCTAAAATTTCGATAGGCTTAACAACACCATACTTATCGCACTTTGCACAGTGCTGTTGTGCGTGGAGGAAAACGGGATTGTAATATGTAGCTATTTTTTGTACCTCACCTAATTTGACTATTTCCTGACCAAAATTTTCGGAAATCAATGCTTTAATATCGAGTTTGCACCCCGTCGAAACATTCGATAGTTCTCTGTCAGTACGTGTATAGGGAGAGATGCTAGATATCTCAGCTATTAGCTTATTACCCTCTTTGCGTATGTGCGAGCGAATGAACGCCTTTACTGCAAGAATAGAAGCGCCAATAAACAAACATGCTATAAATACACTGAGTAATATCTGCATATAGTACTTTTTATAACAAGAGCCTGTCTAACATGTTAGGCAGGCTCTTTGCTAAAGATATTGCTTAAATTGAATTTTAATTACTTAAGCATTGCCTTAACCTCCTCAGCTACGCACTTGCCGTTGTAGCCGAACTTCTCGTCGAGCACCTTGAAAGGAGCTGAGTAGCCGAAGTGGTCGAAGCCATGGATAAAGCCATTCTCGCCAATCAAGCCAGCGAGGTTTACGCAAAGACCTGAGGTCATACCGTAGCGTGGCAAGTTGCCCAAAACCTCTACCTGATAAGCCTTATCCTGGTCACGGAATAAGCCCTCAGAAGGGATTGAAACGATACGTGTTGCGATGCCCTCAGAAGCCAAGATCTCGGCACCCTCAACCAATGTTGAAACCTCTGAGCCAGTGGCGATAAGCGTTACCTTAGCATCCTTATTCTCGAGAACTACGTAGCCACCCTTCTCGGCCTGCATAGCCTCCTCACGGCGTGACTTGCCGTTGATAGCTGGCAACGACTTGATGTTCTGGCGTGAGAGGATCAAAGCTACTGGGCGATCCTCCTCCATAGCCATCTTCCAAGCAGCAACAGTCTCCTCAGAGTCGGCAGGGCGAAGAACGAGCATAGAGCGCTTGCCTGAGTGGTTGTGGAGGTGCTCCATAAGACGGATCTGTGCCTCGTGCTCAACAGGCTCGTGGGTAGGACCATCCTCACCAACACGGAATGAGTCGTGTGTCCAGATGTAGATAACCTTCTTCTCCATCAATGCTGAAAGACGAACTGCTGGCTTCATGTAATCTGAGAATACGAAGAATGTACCGCAAGCAGGGATGATACCGCCGTGAAGTGCCATACCGTTCATCACGCAAGCCATAGTGAGTTCGGCAACACCCGCCTGAAAGAACTGACCTGTGAAGTCGCCCTTAGTGAATGCCTTAGTCTTCTTCAAGAAGCCGTCGGTCTTATCTGAGTTAGAGAGGTCGGCAGATGAAACTACCATGTTCTCAACATGCTCTGCGAAGAACGATAGCATGTTAGCTGATGCAGCACGTGTAGCCTGGTCAGGCTTAACCTCGATTGCTGAGTAGTCAATCTCAGGAAGCTTGCCAGAGTAGAAGTTATCCATCTTCTCAGCAAGTGTAGGGTTCTCCTTGCGCCATGCTGCCTCAGTAGCCTGAATCTCCTTAGCCCATGCGCGCAACTCCTCACGACGCTGAGCGTAAACCTCCTTCGACTCCTCGAACACTGCGAATGGCTCGTCAGGGTTACCACCGAGGTTTTTAATAGTTGCAGCGATATCGGCACCAGCAGCTGTAAGTGGCTGACCGTGAGTAGATACCTGGTTCTCGAAGCTTGTGCCATCGGCCTTGCGAGCACCATAACCCATGATGGTCTTACCGATGATGAGTGTAGGGCGCTCAGTCTCGGCATTTGCAGCCTTCAAAGCGGCACGAATCTCGTCGATAGACTGGCCATTAACGGTGATAACGTTCCAGTTCCAAGCCTTATACTTCATCTCGATATCCTCTGTGTCAACCTCGTCGCACTTTGTTGAGAGCTGGATGTTGTTAGAGTCGTAGTACATGATGAGGTT
>JAEIGA010005200.1_pt1 | contig 19977 bp, 19 predicted proteins | sample 9270691 | NCBI WGS metagenome assembly JAEIGA01 (sample SAMN17057246, study PRJNA624740) | gut metagenome | biome: biome; isolation source: fecal sample | host: Bos grunniens | place: China: Xizang | collected 2019 | reverse complement strand
GGTGAGAATTACATCGGAACCGTAAACTGCGGTGGCAACAATGCCTATGTCAGCTGCCAGTGGAACGCCAACTACACCGGTTTCAAGATGGAGAACTCCGGCTCGAATCCTGCCCACGGAGGCTGCAACGGATGTACCTTCAATCACAATGACAACCAGGCCATCCAGATCGACAATTGTGTAAACGGATGGACCTTCGAAGGCTGTCAGATCTTCTATGGCAAGATTGTTTTGAACAACAGCAAGGGCGTCATCTTCAACGGCAACATCTGGGGCAGCTGCAGATTCTTCAGCACATTCCCAGACGAGAAGAATGTCAATATGATCACCAACACCTACTTCCTGACTGACCGGACTGTCATCCTTTCAGGCAATGACGGTTCGACGAAGGTCGTAAATTGCATACCGGAAGAAGAGATCACCAACAGCACCCCTGACGGATCTAACATCCTGGCCGGCAAGGTGTTGGTTACCATCGGAGATTCCATCACATATGGAGCGGATATGGATATGGAGTCAAATGGACTTATTGAAAATCCAGGGCCAAACGAGGGTAAATATAAGAGCTATGGATGGCAGATCGCTCAGAGGAACAATATGATATTCTATCAGAAGGGCATCTCCGGATCCACAATGCAGGGTGCAGTGAACCTTAACGGGACTGATAAGGGCGACATTTCTAAAAAGAACGGTTTTTCAAAAGAATACGGACGCTACACTCAGCTTCCTGATGACATTGACTTTATGACCATTATGTTCGGCTGGAATGATGCCGCATATGGCACTTTAGGCACAATCAACGATACTACCAATGAAACATATTACGGTGGATTCAATGTCGTGCTTCCATACCTTATTCATAAATATCCGTACACTACCATTGTGCTGATTGTACCATTTGGAACTACTACAGCGCACCGTCAGGCTGTCCGTGATATGGCCCAGAAATGGGGTCTAGGCTGCTTTGACATGTGCGCAAATGACCTGCCATTCTACTATAGCGAAGAAAGTGATGACGTTGCGGTCAATGAGGCAATAAAGAAGTTAAGGATAGAGCTTAATCAGGTCAATGGCGCCCACCCAGGCTATCAGGGACATTATGCAATCGGTACAAGACTGGAGGATTATCTCCGCAAATGTGGCTGCTATGATAGAGAAAATGCAGTTTTCTATACAGTTTCATATTATACGGAGCATGGTACGGCGCCTGAACCCGTCGAAAAAGTAAAGGTTCTCTACAGCACATTGTTCCCTACATTGAGTGCAGACGGTTACATCTTTAAAGGATGGTATATGGACAGCGAGTTCAAAACCAAGGCGGCCGCAGGCAAGGTATTGAAGTCTGACACGACGCTTTATGCCAAATGGGAGTAAATTCAGATCTCAAATAACAAAGAAGGAAGTGAAACTAGGTTATAAACATATGAAAAGACTGATGATATTGCTGCTGGGTTTGGTGGCATGCCTGGAAAGTTGGGCAGGAAGCATAGAGTATGGTCCTTGGGTAACGGAAGCGAGGGAGGATTGTGTGACGATCTGCTGGTTGAGTGAGAAGCCCGGAATGGCATATGTCGAACTCGCTGACGGAACAAAGGTCTGGGAGACGTTTGCAGGGCGCCGCATCTTCAAGAGGTTGCATTCTGTGAAGATCGAAGGACTTGAGTCGGGAACGGAGCTCTGTTATCGCGTCTGCGGACAGGAACTGGTGGACGACAGCAATGCGCGCAATCCTCGTTTTGGCGATATCTATGAGGGCTCATGGCATCGCGTCAGGACATTTGACCCATCAGATGCGACTTGTCGTTTTTCAGTTTTCAATGATATTCATATGCAGGTAGGGGAGTATAGTGCCCTGGCAGCTCAGGTAGACTCTGCCGCTACGGATTTTCTATTCCTGAACGGAGATATCGTAAGTGCCGGTAACTATCTGGCCGATACGTTGGTTCGCTATGAGCTGGAACCTCTCGGAACCCTTCCTGCAGGTTTGCCTGTACTTTTCGCCCGTGGAAACCACGAGGGTAGAGGAAACAATCCGCAACTCCTGGCTGACGTGTTTCCGAATGCAGATCCTGCTCCATTCTATTATACATTCAGACACGGCCCCATCGCCTTCATTGTCTTCGATGCCGGCGAAACAGGTAAAAGCCGTTCGATTCTTTATAGCGGTGATGCCGTATATGAAGATTATCTGGATGAACAGATCCGATGGGCCCTCAAGGCGATGCAGGAGCCTCTTTTCAGCACTGCACCTATGCAGATCTGCCTGATACATGTTCCGATGATCGATCATCCTGACAAGAGTGACTATCTGCTTCAGCGTTGGCTCAATGTCCACTTTGTACCAATGCTGGATGATGCAGGTGTCGATCTGATGATCAGCGCAGACCTACACGAGTTTATGTACTGTACTCCTGGCACGATGAACAACCCATTCCCGATACTTGTCAATGATGATTTGCGCCGTCTGGACTGCGTTTACGAATCCGGACAGTTCGTTATGACCATGTACAATGCCAACGGTAAGGAAGAATTCTCGACTGTCCTGGAGGTGGAATAGTATTACTCCACCCCTTCAAATGCGCTCACGAAACCTTCCAGGAGTGCAGGGATGCGTTCGGTGAACTTCTTGATCTTCTGACCGGCGCCTTCGATTTCATACTTTATAAGCAGACCGTGGTATTTGCCGATCGACTTGTTGATTTCAGCCTTTTCTTCTGCTGTGTATGAATCGTAGTTCTGCCTGTACTCCTCAATAAGCTTCGAGTACTTCTCTTGTGAGTGGGCCCAGTCCTTTTTTGTCCATTCCTGGCAGTTCTTCTCTACGCTGTCAACATACTCGCTCATCCTGGTTGTCAGCGGTTTGCCCCAGGATACTAGAATTGTGATCGCTGCAATTGCAATCAGAAGTCTGGTGAATGTCTTCATGTCCTGTCTTTTTGTTTATATATGCGAAAGTTATTGATATGTGACATTGGGGACCACTAAAGCAGATATTCCAGAACGCTGTCCCAAGTCTGGAACCTTCCGTGCCCGAAATGGATCCATTCTCCTTCGAATTCGGTTACTCCGTGCTTGTCTCTGTCGTCTATGAGGATGTCTCCCTTGCAGAGATGCTTGCAGTGGGTGATGACAACTTTCTTGTGGAATACATCGTCAAGATGTCTGGTGATCCAGATAACCTTGTCGCTCCATGCTGATGGGTTGTTCCATGGGGCTGTGGAGAGGATGTAGCAGTCGTATTTTTCGTTAAGTTTACGCACGGCTTCAAGAGCGCCTGGCATTGGTTTCATCTGACCGAACAGGCCAGGGATCTCGTCATACCGTCCTTCGTACTCCTTCAGTGTTTCTTCGCTCTGAAGCTCAAGTGCAGACGCGAAGTCTACAATGACTCCGTCCATGTCGAAATATAGTCTTTTCTTTTCCATGGTCATTTAAAGTAAAAAACAAATATAATCATAATTTTGTCCATCTTTGCAGTAAGTAGTGCAACGGAAACGCATCGTTTCCATATATAAGACTTAAGAAAACATATAAAATGGAAAACCTGAAGCAGCAATTTATAGATAGGCTCCTTTCGACAGGAAGGCCAAGAATTGAGAAAGTAATAGAGTGGTTGGAGTATTATGGCTTCTTTGAGGCGCCGGCTTCGACCAAGTTCCACCTCAATGTCAAAGGTGGCCTGATGGAGCATTCATGGAACGTATGCAACATAGCTCTGATGCTCAGAGAACAGATGATCCGGATGAAGCCTGAACTTGCGGAGAAACTTCCGGAGGAGAGCGTCATCGTAGCATCATTGCTTCACGATGTGTGCAAATCCAACATCTATAAGGAGGCGCTTTTGAACAGAAAGAATGACCAGGGATATTGGGAAAAGGTTCCAGGATATGAGGTGGACTATTCAGAACTCCCTCTGGGTCATGGCGAGAAGTCGGTAATCATGCTTCTTTCTTTCGGTTTCAGGCTGACAAAAGATGAGATGCTCGCGATCCGTTGGCACATGAATGCATGGGAACTGGCGTTCCAAAGTGCTGAGCAGAAAGCAAATATCCAGAAGGCAAAGGAGATCGCTCCTTTGTGTACGCTCATCCAGGCGGCAGACGGACTTGCAAGCTCTTTGTTGGAAGACTGATCGGGTGAAGCTATCAACGTCGAAGCTGAGAAGGATTAGCACCTTCTCAGCTTTTCTGCTTTAATCATACGTATTCCTGATTCCCAGAACTCGACTTCGCAGTAGTCGCCGCCATCATAGACATTTCTGATGATGCCGCTGCCGAAGTGGCCGTGAACCACCTCGTCTCCTTCTGTGAAACCTTGTTTTGCGGGGAGAGCCGTCAATCCGCATTCGGCGTCCATCGAGCGGCTGAACGCTGCGGCCCGGTTCCATAGCTCCTCGTCCATATGTCCTTCAGTGACCATGAGGTTTTCCTTGATTTCCCTAAGGAAACGGGATGGGACCTTCTCGAAACCTCCTTGAGCAGAGTAGCCCTCCGATTCAGTGAGGAAGAGTCTCTTCTCTGCACGGGTGACAGCAACATACATCAGTCTTCTTTCTTCTTCCATCGCTTTCTTTTTGCGTTCACGCACGCTTCGTTTGTTCGGCATGATGCCATCACTGAGGCCGGCTATGAACACATACGGGAACTCCAGACCTTTGCTTTGGTGGATGGTCATCACCTTTACATGATTCTTGCTTCTGTCGTTGTCAAGGTTTGTGTAGAGGGCTATATCCTGCAGATAGGTCTCAAGGCTGATCTCGTCTTCCTTGTGCTCGTGCTCGTATGTCTTGATGGACTGCACAAGTTCGTTAAGGTTCTCGAGTCTTTCTTCTTCCTCGTCTGTGCGATATAGTTCGTTCAGTCCGCTATTGGCAAGGACATATTCGAGCAAGTTGCTGATGCTCATGTCCTTGGCAAGTGTCCTTGCGGTGTCGATCAGTTCTATGAACTTATGTACGGCGTCTTTGGTGAACGGTTTGGTGCCGGATAGATGTCGGAGTGCTTCCATCAGGCTGCATCCTTTCTCCTCGGCGGTCAGCATGACCTGCTCGATGGACTTGCTTCCTAACTTTCTCGATGGCACATTGGCTATTCTCTTGAAGGCCATGTCATCATCAAAGGCGATAAGACGCAGATAACTGAGTGCATCTTTGATCTCCTTCCTTTCGAAGAACCTCACTCCTCCCCAGATCACATAGTCTATCTTGTTGCGCATGAATGACTGCTCGATCGAGCGCGTCAGATATGCAGATCTGACAAGGACAGCGAAATCCGAGAACTCAGATCCGCGTTTCTTCATTGTCTGGATCTGTCTTGATATCCAGTCTGCTTCGTGTCGCTCATCTTTTCCGTGAAAATGGGTAATGGTCTCACCGATGGCGTTTTGAGTGAACAGGTCCTTGGGGATTCTCAGGTCGTTATTTTCTATGATTGAGTTGGCTGCATCGAGAATCGTAGATGTAGACCTGTAGTTCTGGGCCATTATGATATCTGTCTGAGGCTTGAACTCCACAAATTTCTCAAGATGGGCACCTCGCCATTCATATATCGTCTGGTCCGGGTCTCCTACCAGGAAAAGGTTGCCATGCAGTGCGCTGAGGGTCTCGTAGATCTCCCAATCACGGTTGTTGCAGTCCTGTACCTCATCGACCATCACATAGTTCATCTTCTTCTGCCACTTGCTTCTGACATCCGGGAAATTCTCAAGGATGTAGAGTGTAAACGAGATGAGGTCTTCAAAGTCCAGGGACAGATATTTCCTTTGACGGAGCAGTGTGCTCTTGAACAGTTCGTATGTCTTTTCCTGGCAGTTGTTGCGGATGTATTGCAGGGTAGCGGGATCGATATCTTCCTTGGCATCAGTGAGAAGGAACCCCGGTATGTATGTTCCTCCGCTGTACGATTTTATCTTATAGAAGTTCTTCAGGAACCTTTCGACGGTGGATTCCTTTCTGTCGAGTCCATTCTCCTCGTGAGCTTCCTTTGCAATGGCCTTCATGTCCTCTTCATCGAGGATCTGGAATGTCTTGGGGTAACCTAGCCTGAATATCTCTTCACGTAGGAACTTGACACAGAATGAGTGGATTGTACATATGAAATCGCTGGCATGATCAGCGCCGATCAGGCGGTTGATGCGGGTGCGCATCTCCTGAGCAGCCTTGTTGGTGAATGTCAGGCATAGGATGTTGCCGGGGTCGATGCCAAGCTCATCCACAAGAAACGCGTATCTATATGCCAATACGCGCGTCTTGCCGGATCCCGCACCTGCAATTATCCTTACTTTTCCTTCGGTAGCCTTCACGGCTTCCAGCTGTCTTTCGTTCAATCCTCTCAGTTCCATACTGCTTTTATTTGTCGAGTCTTACAAATTTATCCAATTTATGCAGTTCGCTGCTATTTGAACAGCAGAGGAGCCATCTCTTTGAGGGAGCGCCTCCATGCCTGGAATTCGTGGGCTGTGCCTTCTGAGATGTAGCTTACAGCGTTATAACCTGCTGCTTTGAGGGTTTCTGTTGCCTTGAGGATGGCGTCAGGAAATTCCTTGCTGCCGCAGCTGAGGAATACGAGCTTCACCTTGCCTGGGTCGCCGATCTCTTCAGGGGAGTACATGCCGCCGCTGAAGATGCCGTAGTAGTCGAACAGCTCGGGACGTGCAAGGGTGATGTGCTTGGTCTCCATGCCTCCCATAGACAGGCCGGCCATCGCGCGCATCTCTTTCTTCGCTATAGTCTTGAAGTGGGAATCTATGTATGGTATAAGGTCGTTTGCGAGGACTCTTTCGAACTTCGTGAAGTCGAAGCTGGCCAGACCGCCCCATTTCACTTCGTTGGTCATTCCGTATGCCATCACGATGATGAAAGGTTTGCATTTGCCTTCGGCAATGAGGTTATCCATGATGAGGTTGGCGTGGCCCTGGTTGCTCCATGCGGTCTCATCCTCGCCCCATCCGTGCTGTAGGTAGAGCACAGGGAACTTCTTCTTTCCGTCGTACTGCGGAGGGAGGTATACGAATGCCCTGTGGGTCTGGCCGGTCTCTTTAGAAGGGTAGAGGATCTGGATGACCTGGCCGTGAGGAACGTCCTTCAATGCGTAGAAATCCTGGTCGTGAGCCGGAATCTCAATACCGCTTTCCCATCTTACTGAACCGTAGTAGTTCTTTGTGCCCGGATCGTTGACCACCGCTCCATCTATGGTCATGCGATAGTAGTGGAATCCTTCGTCCATAGGTCCGGCTGTGGTGCCGGTCCATACGCCGTCAGCGTCTTTGGTAAGGACTGTGCCTCCCTGGCCGCCGAGGCCTAGGCTAACGATAACGGACTGAGCTTCAGGGGCATGGATTCTGAAACGGGCGTAACCCTGTGAGTTTACCATAGGGTACTCCTGTCCCGGCTGGTTCATTACAGATGGCACGAAATCTTCCTTGATTTCCTGTGCGAATGCTGTTCCGGTCAGACATATTAGTCCGAGCAGGAAAATCGAAATCCTTTTCATATTGTCGATATTAAGTTGGTTCAAGCTTAGTTACCGAGGAAATCAAGAACTTCATCCAGATTCCCGCTTATAAGGTCGAAGAGCTTATACATGAGTTCAGGCTCCTGCATTTCGGGGATATAGACGATCGTGCGTTTGCCGGAGCCTTTCATCCAGCCGGCCTCCGTGTGCGCGCTGCGGCCGCATGGGAGCACAAGCAGACAGGTGTCTGCCCAATTGAGAGCATCCAGGTCACATTGGAACTGAAGTTGCGAGGCCGGATGTTCAAGTCCCTGCTTATATTCCTCCACATTCCACTTGTCGAAATCAGGATCAAGGTTCTTCCAGAAGAATCCGCCTTTGCCATGAGGGGGATTGCGGAAATCGTAAACCTCGTGGCCGGCCTCGCGCAGGGCCTTGACCACCTCCGGATAGTACTGGTTTCTCCAGCTGCTTGCTACGTAGATCTTTGCCATTTCTAATAAGTTAATGCTGTTTCGTAATATGTGTCAAAGCAAGGGTAGTTTTCAAGCGGTTTTGGCATACAGAACTCTGTGCCCTCGAAGATAGGGGAGTCTGTCTGGCCTGCAGGCTCGTGGATCTCAAGTTTTGCGTCGCAACCTTCAAGCTTCACACTGACCTTTCCGTTCTCATATGTGTAATGGAGAGTTCCGTTTCCTACCTTGACGCTGGTCTTGAGAGATGTGATTGCAGCAGGCAGGTGCGGCTCGATAACGATCTTACCCTCAAGCAGATCCGGGCGGATTCCCAGGAAATGCTGATACCATACGCGCATATGCTCGGCGTTGCTCCATGCCTGGAGGAATGTGCCCGAACGGTTCACCCAGCTCTGACCTTCGCGCGGATGCGCGTCTGCATTTTCGCTGAGGCTTCCCACTGCGCCTTCATGAAGCGCCTGGCGGTTCATGTTGCAGAACAGTTCCCATGCTGCATCAACCTGACCATATTCGATCATGCGCTGCATTGCCATGCCGTTGTTCCACAGCCATATGGTTCCGTTATGATAAGCGTCATCCTTATGATAATAGTGCCAGTTCTCGTGCTGAGGGTGGAACTGAGGGTCCCACTGTGCGAGCGAAGCCACTCCCCAAGGGTATACGAGCTCCTCCCATACGCGTCTGGTGACCTTCTGCTTGAATTCGTCATCGGCGATAAGGTCGAAGCAGTACACCTGGTTTGATCTGAACTGAGTGTCCTTTGATCCGTCTGCATTAAGGTGGTCATAGATGAATGCGCCAGCCTTGTCGCAGTAGTCGTTCTCAAAATTGGCGGCAAGCATCTGAGCAAGGCCGCTCCACTCTTCGGCCGAACTGTCGTCGCCCATGAGTGCAGCGATGTGGCTTCCGGCTGTCAGCTGCTCATACCACAGCGCCTGAATGTCGTTGGCGCGGTTGCCGCGAGGGGAGCCCGGGATGCCGTTTCTCTTCACGTCCATCCATGTATCTGCATCAGCATGAGTCAGATAGCCCTTTTCGTCAGTATAGTTCCTGATCGAAGCGTCGATGCTCAACTTGATGGCAGGGTAGAGTTCATGCAGGAACTCTGTGTCGCCTGAGTACTGTGCGAGCTGGTATGCCTGGATAACTAAACGTGGAGTGCCGTCAGTTGTGTTGTAAAGGATGCCTTCAAGGTTTGCTCTGTTAGGGATTCTGCCGTATGTTTCCGATTCCGGATTAGTGTCCTGGAGCTTCACGAAGTCTTTGAGGATCTCCTTGGCGATGTCGAACTGACCTGTCACCAGGCATGCCCCCGGCATGGAGATGAACATATCACGTCCCCAGTACTCGTTGAACCATGGCAGGCCGGCATAGATGCCGTTGCCCTGCTGGCATGTGATCAGCTCGTCCATGGTGATGGTGATCCAATCCAGCGCCTTGTCAAGCTCCGGGAGATTGGACTGTATTGGATTGTATTCCGTGATGAGTGAGTTGATCCTGTCCTTTCTTTTCTTGATGAGATGGTCCTTGTTCTGGAGGAATTCTTCGTAGAGTGCGCGGCACTCGTCTTCAGTGCCGTATGTGAATACGAATCCCTTTGCTCCGTCGTTTCCGACCATGATTCTCTTGTCCGGAGCCTCTACAGGGATGTAGAACGTATCGCCGTCGACAGTGTATTCCTCAGCGATAAGGGTTTTGTCCAGGGTTATGGCACTTGTTGGTTCCTCTGTCTTGATTTCTATATATATAATAGGTAGGTTGTCGAGCATTGTGAATGTCTCTACCGTATTGTCCCATGTGCGCACGAGTCTGTCAGGGTATACCATACATTCCGCTTCGCTCCTGTCAAGGACTCTTCCGTCAACTGAGATCGTATAGTCCGCAAGCACACGCTTCTTTGCCATGTTCCATCCTGAATACCACTGCAGCTCCTCCTGATGGGTTGTTCCGTACCAGTAACCAGATTTCTTGTCTGTATAGGAATACTCCCTGTTTTCTTCGGCCGTAACCTCTACACCTCGCTTATCAATGAGATATTCCTCGCTTTTCCCGCAAGAGGCTGCCATAGCGGCCATAGCAGCTATGCACATGATGTTCTTGATTTTCATAATAATGTTCTATTTTCTTTACGAATATACCTAAAATTCACGATTCCGTAGCACTAAATTGGCCCTAAATGAACTTTTTTGCAAAAAATATCGAAAAAATAATTTAGAACTATTCCAAATTAGAAAAATTGTATTACCTTTGCATTACGAAAACAAAACAAGTCAGAAACAATTAAATTTTTAAGATATGAAAAGCGTAAAAGGTACAAGAACAGAGCAGAACTTGCTCAAGTCATTCGCAGGCGAGAGCCAGGCACGTAGCAGATATACTTTCTTTGCAGAAGTAGCTAAGAAGGAGGGTTATGAGCAGATCGCAGCAGTATTCATGGAGACTGCAGAGCAGGAGAGAGAGCACGCAAAGCGTTTCTTCAACTTCCTTGAGGGTGGTGACCTTGAGATCACAGCATGCTATCCTGCCGGCAAGGTAGGTACAACTCAGGAGAATCTCCTCGCAGCTGCGATGGGTGAGAAGGAAGAGTGGGATGTTATCTACAAGGAGTTCGCTGAGGTAGCAACTGAGGAGGGTTTCCCAGGCATCGCGGCAGCCTTCAAGAACATCGCTAAGGTAGAGGCCGAGCACGAGCGTCGCTACATGAAGCTCCTCAGCCACTTCACTGACGGTGATTTCTTCCACAGAGACGGAAAGATCTGGTGGCAGTGCCGCAACTGCGGTTTCATCTGCGAGGCTCAGGATGCCCCTAAGGCTTGTCCGGCATGCCTTTTCCCACAGGCTTACTTCGAGCCAATGAAGGAAAATTACTAGGATTGAATTATAAAAATGTTAACTTTGTTCTGTCGAATCGGATGGTTCGACGGAACTTTTTTTGTTATGGACTATCAGAAGATACTGGAAGATATTTATCAGGAGATCCTTCCGTTCGCAAAGGAGGGCAAACAGGCGGATTACATTCCTGCACTCGCAAAAGTCAATCCAGACCAGTTCGGAATCTGTCTGGAGACAGTTACAGGCGAAGTTTATAGTCATATGCAGTCAGACACAAGATTCTCTATACAGAGTATCACGAAGGTGTTCGCATTGGCTATGGGACTCTCTATCAAAGGAGAGGCTCTTTGGAAACGAGTAGGAAAGGAGCCGTCAGGAACGGCTTTCAACTCATTGGTCCAGCTGGAAGTCGAGAAGGGAATTCCTCGTAATCCGTTCATCAATGCCGGAGCGATTGTCCTTGCTGATCTTCTGATTACTGAGCTTGAGGATCCGGAAGTGGAATTCTTGAATTTTGTCCGCGCTCTGTGTGGAAGTGATTCTGTCGATTATAATATGGAAGTTGCTCTGTCTGAGAGAGAAAAAGGTTATCTCAATGCAGCGATCGCAAACATGTTGAAATATCATGGAACTATTGATAACGACATCGAGCAGGTGCTGATGTTCTATTTCAAGATGTGCTCTGTAGAGATGAGCTGCCGGGAGCTGGCCAAGGCATTTCTGGCATTTACCAATCATACACCATTTGAATATGCCGGCTATAAGCTCAGCAAGTCAAGGATCAAGCGTCTGAATGCAGTGATGCAGACATGCGGATTCTATGATGAGGCAGGTGAGTTCTCGTATCTTGTGGGATTGCCTGGAAAGAGTGGAGTGGGAGGAGGAATCATTGCTGTGTATCCTCACAGATACTCAGTTGCAGTATGGAGCCCACGACTCAATTCGAAGGGAAATTCCGTGATGGGAATGAAGGCTCTGGAGCTCCTGACAACATACACAGAGGAGTCGATCTTCTAGATTCATCAACCTGAAATATCATTCGTCGGAAAATTCGTTTTCTTATAAATGTTAAATTTAGAGCCCTGTAATTTTACATTGTGTAAATTATGGGGCTTTTAAATTTAATGTATGTTGTTTATTGGAACCTTATTGTGATAGATTGGTATTTGTGGGCAATATGCTTCGTGGTATTAATTATACCGTTCGTCGGTAAGCTCTGGAACGGTTATTGCTGATGTGGAAAAAAGCAGTACCTTTGCAACCGAGTTGATCGGAGAGGTCATCAGAATCTCTCACAACTCATTGGTTATTAGTTTTAGTGTTATTAATTATGTGGTTAGTATGAGACGTCCCCGCGCGAGCGGCGAAGTCTCATTTTTTTTGTATTGGCTTGTGCCAATACAAAAAAAACGAGACGAACCTCTCAACCCCCTGTCACGAAGTGACATCCCCCTGTAGGGGGAATCTCGGCCCTGCCCGGGCCGGTCGGTAAACCGACATGTAAAAAAACGAGAGACGCTTTTGGCTGATGCTCTATTGCTTGGTGAAGTCAGCGATAGGATGGCCTGAGGCGAACCAGTCGCCTATGACCTTGACATAATGGAGGTTGTGCATGTCGGTGCCGTAGAGGCTGACAAGGCCTTCGTTCACGAGATACTCTGCATTCTTCTGTGCAGTCTCGCCGTAAAGTTCGGCAAGGGATCCGTAGTTACACTGAATTACGACACCGGCTTCGACAAACTTAAGCAACTCGCTATGTGACAGGTAGAAATACCTCTCAGGATGTGGAAGGATAGGGGTGAGTCCGAGTGAGACGAGCTTCTTGAACTCTTCCAATGGCTTGACCCATCCGAGCTCTTCTGGCTTGGATATCGGAAGTTCTGTAAGGATGTACTTGTCCTCAATCGGCATGATCCAGTTCTTCTCCAGTACTTCCGGCCATGTCTCCGGCACAAGACGATATTCTGCAGACATCTTCAGCTCGATATCTATTCCCTTGACATACAATGCTTCAGCCAACATTTCAAATGCAGGTCTGATCGTTTCGGGGGTGTTTCTATATAGAGCGTTGATGTGTGGTGTGCATGTGATCCTCTCAAAGCCCCAATCCTTCATTGCGCTTGTCAACTCGACGGCATTGGCTAGATCCGTTGCTCCGTCGTCCAATCCGGGGAGAATATGACTGTGGAAATCCAGTTTCATTATCCTATGAATTTAACAAGTTCCTGATATGCAAGATGCACCGGGAGCCCCATGATAGTGAAATATGAACCTTCGATCTTGTCGATTCCGATGTATCCGATCCATTCCTGGATACCATATGCACCTGCCTTGTCAAATGGTCGATAGGTGTCGACATAGTATTCTATCTCGCTGTCTGACAATGCTTTGAAATGGACAAAGGCAGTGTCGCTCAAGGTTACGCATCTTTGACAGTCACGCAATGTGATGGCTGTGATGACCTTGTGGTTCCTGTCAGAAAGGCATTTGATCATGTCGATGGCCTCCTCGCGTGAAGAAGGTTTACCCATTACACGGTCGCCGCAAAGCACTAGTGTGTCGGAAGTGATGAGGATCTCATCATCAGCAAGCGGTCTGTGGAATCCATATGACTTGCCTTCCGACAACACCTCCGGAATCTGTTCCTGAGGCGTTGATGGATCATAGACCTCCTCAAATGTATTACGTGTATCTACTTGAAAATCAATGTCGAGACCTCCTAGCAACTCTTTTCTGCGAGGTGAGTTGCTTCCCAGGATTATCTTTTTACCCTTCAGCTCCATATCTTACTCCTCGTCGCTTGGAATTATCATCTTCAAAGTCCAGCTGGTGCTTTGGACCTGGTTCTGGTCTTCTACTTTAATGACAGTATCCTTATCGTACCAGACATTCAAAGGCCAGCCTGTGACATTGTGGATTTCTGCAGTAGAATACTCCTCCATGCTGCATTCAAGACTCTGGACAGTCTTTTCTACCTCAAGAAGCGCAGCCTGGAGGTCTTCTTCCGACAGTCCTGCCGCAGCGGCCTGTGTCTTGAGATTATTTATGACGGTCTTTCCGATCACATTCTTGAATTCTTCGTTGGAAACCGTTGTGTATGAGCGGCATACGGTGCTATATTCGTCAGTGAATTCTGAATCGGCCCAAATTGTGACGTCCGCTGGGAACAGCTGATCTACTCCTGGGTAAATAGACGGTACCTGTATCTGACCGGTGTATTCCTGGTCCAGTTTCATTCCACATCCATGGAAATACAGAACTCGTCCTATGTCTTCTGCAAAAATCTGCATTATGGTGTCATGATTGCTGAACATTGTCTTGAGCTGCTCCTTGAGCATGTCCACCTGTTCCATAGGAGTTTCTTCATTGACATTGATGAGTATCTTGACCATGTCGTCAATTATGCTGACTATCTGGTCGCTGAGTTCCTGTATATTGTCAATGCTTTGGAGTGTGCCGTATTGATTTGTGGTAAAGATCACTTTCGGGTCTCCATATCTTTCTGTAAGCAGATCGCTAAGCAGATTGTTTACCGGATCGCTGCTGTATTCATCCTTATAGCTTACAGAGACCTTGTATGAGGTTTCTGTCTCTTCGAGAATCTCATATATATGAATGGCATTTGTGTACGAGACCTCAGTGGTGTCTCCATTAACTATCTTAATCTCTTTCTGAGAGTATTCATATGCGTATTTCTCACCTGCATTCCAGCGTGCTATGATGTTTACGGTAGAGTCTTGAGCTTCCTGGGCCATAGCTACAAAGGTGGTGAGCATTCCGATGAGGATTGGTATGAGTCTTTTCATGGTCTTATGATAAATTTTATGCGAATATAAACAAAAAATGCAGAAGGTTTTGTGGCTTCTGCATTTTTAAGTTTACAATATCTTTTTGACGAGTCCGAACATCTTGTACGGCATGTATCGGAATGGAAGATCGATCCATGTGCCTGTCGATACGATGGTGCGTGTGTGGCTGAACGCATCGAAACTGTCCTTGTCGTGGTAGCGTCCCATGCCTGAGTTTCCGACTCCTCCGAACGGAGCGTTTTCGTTGGCAATGTGCATGATCACGTCGTTGATGCAGCCGCCTCCTGAGGATGTCCTTCTGATGATTTCCCATCCTTCAGACTCCTTGCCGAAGTAGTAGAAAGCAAGTGGTTTCTCACGCGAAGTTACAAACTCTATAACTTTATCTCTGAATGTTTTAACGCTATCATCTAAAGTAATGATTGGGAACACTGGGCCGAAGATTTCCTCTGTCATGAGAGGGGAGTCAAGAGCTACATTCCCGATGAGTGTAGGTTCGATGAATCTCGTTGCTGCGTCGCATCTTCCTCCGTAGATGATGTCTCCATCCTTGAAGTATCCGGTCACCCTTTCGAATGCCTTGTCGTTGACCATGCGGACATAATGCCTGTCAGCCTGGATGTCTTCTCCGTGAAGGTTCTTCACTTCAGCAATGAACGCTTTGATGAATGCCTCCTTGACATCCTTATGGATAAGGATATAGTCCGGTGCGATGCAGGTTTGGCCGCTGTTGAGCGTCTTTCCCCATGCGAGTCTCTTTGCTGTCACGGCGATGTCTGCGGTCCTGTCGATGATGCATGGACTCTTTCCTCCGAGCTCAAGAACCACAGGCGTGAGGTTCTTCGCGGCGGCTGCCATGACGGTCTTTGCAAGTGCCGGGCTGCCTGTGAAAAAGATCAGGTCCCAACGCAGGTCAAGCAGGGCAGTGTTGACGTCCCTGTTTCCCTGAACCACTGCAATGTACTGCTGGTCAAATGTTTCCGTAATCATATCCTCAATTACCTTGGATACGTTGGGAACGTACGGCGACGGTTTCAACATTGCGGTGCAGCCTGAGGAGATTGCCCCTACAAGCGGATTAAGCAGGAGCTGTACAGGGTAGTTCCATGGTGAGATGATCAGAGAGCATCCCAGTGGCTCCTTTACCAGATGGGTGTTTGATGGGAACAGCTTGACGGGAGTTGCCACCCTCTTCTTTCGTGCCCATTTGCCAACCTTGCGAAGGTGCGTCCTTATCTCGCCCTTGACGATGCTGATTTCGGTAAGGAAAGCCTCCTCGTATGACTTATGCAAGTCTGTCCAAAGGGCTTCGGCTATCTTTGATTCCCATCTGTCCATTGCGCTGAGCAGTTTCTTCAGCATTTCCTTTCTGAATGAGACATCCAGTGTGGCTCCTGTCTTGAAGAACGCCTTCTGCTGCTGGTGGATGCTTGTGATCTGTTCGGTAGGTGTGTTGTTCATGAGGGCAAAATTAGAAATAATTCCTGACTTACGACGCCTTTGAAGCGGTTGTTCCGGACGGTTTGCGTCCAGTGAACTCGTCCATAGCATGGTAGATACCTGCAACCTTGCCGAATATGAAGTCAAAGACGCAGGTAGGAAGGATTGCCTGGCAGAATCTGATGAAATGGAATCCGAACGGTATGCCGCGGAATCTTGTGTTCCTCTCGATAGCGCGTATGATCCTTTTGCACACATACTCAGGCTTGAGGATAGGGATGATGCGTGACTTCACGCCGTCGAACATTCCTGTGTTGATGTAATAAGGGGCGACAGTCGTGACATGAACCTTGCTCTTCATCTGCTCAAGTTCGATACGCACAGAGTCCGACCAGCCTGTCGCCGCCCACTTGCTGGCTGCATATACAGACATTTTCGGGTTCGAAAGCATTCCTCCTGCTGATGTGATGTTGCAGATGTGTCCTGAGTTGCGCTTTATCATGTCGGGAAGTGCTGCAAGGGTCACGAACATCGGAGCGATTGCGTTGATGTTCATCGTGCGCACAATCTCCTGCGGAGTCTGCTGGTCGAATGTCTTGTTGCTTGTCACGATGCCGGCGCAGTTGATCACGATGTCGATCTGTCCGCAGTCCTCTACGGCCTTATAATATGCCGCTCTTACAATGTCGTTGTTTGCAACGTCAACCACATATCCCTTCACTCTTCCATACTTGCTGAGTTCCTGACGTGTCGCCTCGATCCCTGTGAGGTTGATGTCCCATATGATGAAGCATTTTGCGCCTTTCTCAAGCGCCATTCGGCCCATGATCTTGCCGATTCCTGATGCTCCACCTGTTATCAATACGTTTGCATTTTCAAATTTCATAACCGTGTAATGTTAAATTCGGGCTGCAAAGGTATACCAATAAAAATGCCGCCCACTATGCGTGGACGGCAATGCCGTAAAACGTGGAAATCAGTCGCAAATTCACTTATTTTGTGGTGAAATTTCTGGCTTGTGTGGCGAAAATAACTAGAATTTCCGCTTGTATTCCTGAACGTCAAGTTCCCATTTGCCTTGGAGCTTCATGACCATCGTGAGAGCTTCGCGTACGCTTCCCTTTCCTCCGGGCCTGGTTGTGATGTAGTCTGCTATCTCCAGGACCTCGTCTGCCGCATCGCAAGGGCAGACTCCGCATCCGCATGCCTGCATCACCGGTATATCCGGCAGGTCGTCGCCGAAATACATCACTTCATCAGCCTGCAGGCCATACTTCTGGCAGAACACATCGAAGTCCTCGATCTTGGCGCGCGAGCCGAGGAATATGTCGTCCTCCTTCAGGCCGCATGTGAGAAATCTCTGCCTGATGCTTTCCGAGCGGCCTCCGCTGATGACGGCAAGGCGGTAGTCCTTCATGCACGCCATCCTGACGGCCATGGAGTCTTTGGCGTCGAATGTTCGGTACAGCTCGCCGTTGACGTCGGCAAGGATGCCCCCGTCTGTGAAAACCCCGTCTACATCGAACACGAATGCCTTGATATTTCTGAGTGTCTCCTCCATTGCAGGCTGATTATGATTTTGCTCCTCCGCCGAAACCGCCCATAGGGAAGCCTGGCTTAGGCTCTCCGCCGAGAACGATCTGGCCGTGCTGGCTCTCGTATTTGTTGATGTTGTCCTGAAGGGCTAGGTAGAGTCTCTTTGCGTGCTCAGGGTTCATGATGATCCTGTTATGTACTTCAGGCTTAGGAAGGCCAGGAAGCATGGATGCGAAGTCGAGAACGAACTCGCTGCGTGAGTGTGTAATGATAGCGAGGTTTGAATATGTTCCCTTTGCGACATCGCTTTTCAACTCGATGCTGAAGTCTTTTTCGTTTGCCATGATATTTTAAGTTATTTATTTGTCAGTAAATGTAGTCAAGAACACAAAATTAATTAAAATAACTGTAATTTTGCGGCACTTAAAACATAAAACTATGAACAAATTGAAATTCTGGTTCAATAACGCGAGACCAATCTCGTTGCCACAGAGCATGTTGCCGGCTTTGACTGCTGTGGCTTTGTCATACAGCAGAACAGATGGAGCGCAGTTCTCATGGGTGGCTGCTGCAGCCTCACTTTTCGGTGTAATGCTTCTGCATCTTGGAATGAATCTCCTTGATGACTGGTTTGACTATAAGAAGGGATCGGCGCAGGCGCGAGAGCAGGTGGCAAACGAGGGGTTCAGAGGCAGGATGATCAAATATCCATACCTGACCTCAGGCGAGGCGACGCCGAAGCAGCTTCTCGGTGCGGTGGGAGTCTTTCTTGCTCTTGCAGCGGTGATGGGTGCAGTCGTGCTCCTTGTCAGGGGATGGATGATCCTGGGATGGGTTGCGGCAACCCTGATTCTTGGAGTGTCATACTCTGGAGGCCCTCTCAAGTTAGGTTTCAGGGGATTGGGAGAGCTCGTAATCTTCCTTATGTTCGGCCCTATGATGATGACGGGAGTATATTATGCGATCACTGGCACGGTGGATATGAAGATCACCTGGCTTTCGATAGCCGTAGGACTCCTGGTTACCAATATCGTCTATTCTCACTCTGTTCTTGACTCCATTCCGGATGCGAAGATGGGCAAGAAGACCATGGCGCACCTGATGGGAGGACCTAAGGGTCAGATATTCCTGTCTGCACTGATTAATACGGTTCCATATATTATGGTAGTGGTGGCGGTTGTCCTTAAGCAGCTTCATGTAGCTTATCTGGCTCTTCTTCTGGTGCTGCCGGTATCGCTGTGGCTGGTGAAGTCTCTCAACGACCATGTCACCGGAAAGGAGGTTGATCTCGAGCCGCGGAAGTGGATGGGCAATATGGGTAACTGGGAAAAGTATAAGCAGGCCGGCATCGCATGGTTCCTTCTCCGCTGGCTTACTGCGAGAAACATAGTGACACGTTTCTGCTTGATAATCATTGTTGTAAATCTCATTTTTGGATAATATGAAGAAACTCTTTTACCTGGGCTGGTGGTTTCTCCGTGCCCGTCTGTTCGGTCGCAAGGCTCCGCTCCAGACCGTTCTGTTCATATCCGACATCTGCAACCTCAGGTGCAAACATTGCAGCGTGTATGAACTCAAGAACCCTCACAATATGACCTATGAGCAGGTGCGTGAGCATCTGCAGTATTCATATGACCTCGGTTCACGCTTCGTGGACTTCGAAGGTGGCGAGGTGACCATCTGGAAAGATGGCGACAAGCGCATAAATGACCTCATTGATCTGGCCAAGGAGATTGGCTTCTTCTCATGCACGATAACCACAAATGCGCAGCTGCCTTTTGCAGGAAGCAAGGCGGATTCGATATGGGTGAGCCTTGACGGTGCGGGATCATATCATGAGGAGGTGCGTGGAAAGGGTACATTCGCAAAACTCGAGAAAAATATCGCCGAGTGTGGCCATAGGCATTTGAGCGTCAACATGGTGGTTAATACACTGAACTACACTGCGGTAGAGGATACGATCGAGTACGCAAAGAATAACCCTGCCATCGAGCAGATCTCGATAAACTTCCATACTCCATTCGAGGGCACGGAATATCTTGCACTAGACATGGACAAGCGTGCCGAGATCATCGACAAAGTTCTCGAGTACAAGAAGAAGGGTTATCCTATCATGAACTCCAAGTCCGGTCTTAAACTGATGAAGACCAATCAGTTCAAGAGAAGATGCTGGGTGACCAACTTCATCTATCCGGATGGAAAGAGGGGACTCTGCATCGGTGACGGAACCGAGACTTGCGACAAGTGCGGATTCTGCATGGCCGGAGAAATGGCGTCTGTTTTTGCCTTCAGACCTGATACTATATTTGCAGGCCTCAAACTGAGGGCATAATTCAAAATAATTTGTTATCTTTGTACGATATTGTGCGCTAATGTGTGCATGATATCGTACAATTGTTTTATCACTGTCATGTCGAGCGAAGTCGAGACATC
>JAEIGA010005199.1_pt1 | contig 19978 bp, 16 predicted proteins | sample 9270691 | NCBI WGS metagenome assembly JAEIGA01 (sample SAMN17057246, study PRJNA624740) | gut metagenome | biome: biome; isolation source: fecal sample | host: Bos grunniens | place: China: Xizang | collected 2019 | reverse complement strand
GCAGCTCTTTGCGGTCTTGCTCCATTTAACAACGAAAGTGGGAAATACAAAGGGCATCGCTGCATTAAAGGTGGTCGTTTTCGTGTGCGAGAAGCGCTCTATATGGAAGCTCTTTCTGCGAAGAAAAGTTCGTATTATAGGCCTGCTTACGATCGAATGATTAAAAAGGATAAACGCCCCAAAAATGTGGCAATTATCATGATCGATCGTAAACTTGTGTGCTATCTCAACTCATTAATGCGAAAAGTAGGCTAAACTCTAGGCTTTTTGATTAGTGCCAAACACCTAAAGAGAATTTAGGTGTGGGGTTATATTGTGTGTCTGGAAGGCTGCGGGGCGAGGGGCAGAGCCCCTTATAAAATTTCTAAAATAGATTATTGACTATGGGCCGAGCTAGTCTCGGCAAGGAACGAAGCGACTGGCAAGGTCTTGTTCCATCATGCAGGAGATTCGTGGATTACGTAGCTTCGCCGCAGCGTGCATTATGCGTGCTGCCCAAAACTGTTTTCTAATCAGTACTCTTTTTACATAAAAAGAAAAAGTTACAACTTTGACTTTTTTAGCAAAAAAACTTACAAAATTTCTAAAAAACTTACAAATGCGCCTTTTATGAGAAAAAACATTACGAATCGTCTGTACAATATTCTATTTTTAGATTCAAATCCCATGTGTGGGTAAAAAAATAAAACGACTTTCTTGTCGTTTGCGTTTATGTTGTAAATTATCCCTCACAAAACTCCTATTAATCGCACTTCTGCGAGGGACAGAGTACACAAAACTGCCCCTCACAGAAGGTTAAAAGGAATTACTTAGTGTATTTGACGGCAGTGCCATTGATGACCGTGGTCACCTTGTTGACGATGCCAAGGATATTGTTGTGGGTGTAATCGATTTCGAGGTCGATGATGTCATCTGCGCCCGTGCCACGAAGTGCCTGAGCCTTAAGCGTAGCGTAAGAGGCATCGCCCTGGGAGATCAAGCCAAGGTAGTTGACGGTGGTAGCCTCTGCGGTAACAGGCTTAATCACCTTGTAGGCGCGACCTTCTGCACGATCCTGAACGAGCGTGGCAGCCTTCATTTCAGAGAAGAGGGAGCCGGGAGGGCAAGAGGCGATACCATTGTTAATCTTAACACTGTTCATGCAGCCCGTGAGGGTCATGCCAACGAGCACGAGTGCGGCGAGGAAGGATGCTTTCTTCATTGTTTTGTCTTTCTCTTTAGTCCGTTTGGTTAGATAGCGAAGGAGAGAAGACGCAGACCGTCATCGTCCCCACTCAGCAATCTATTCATAGCATACTCCTCTCCTATCAAAAATACAAGTTTATTTATCATTTCAACAACTTATGAAATAAACCGCATGAGGCATGAGAAAGGTTAGGGGACAAAAACTGCCGTCCAAAAATTGCTTCTATGAGAAAGCACATTTAAAAACACAAAATCACTCTAAAAAGAATGTGACAATACAAAAAGAACCGCCGTCCAAGGAGGACAGCGGTTCTTTTAAGCTTTAGCGAAGGGGAATTAGTCGTTGAAGAGCGTATCGAGCGATTCGCCAATCATTTCAAGTGCTTCGCCAAGGTTCTTCTCAGAGATGTTGAGCGGCGGGAGGAAACGCACGACGTGTTCGCCGGCAGTGCAGCAAAGGACGCCACCCAAGCGGCATTCATCCACGATTTCCTTCGCGGAACCTTCCACAACCATACCCACGAGCAAACCGCGACCGCGGACTTCGAGGATCTGAGGATAGGTGTCCATGAGTGCTTCAAGACCTTCACGGAGCTGGTCGCCAATCTTCTTAGCGTGAGCAAGAAGGCCTTCCTTCTCAATGACATTGATCACGGCCTGACCTGCAGCGCAAGCGCAAGGATTGCCGCCAAAGGTGGTGCCGAGCATACCAGGCTTCAACAAGTCAGCGAGATCAGGGCGAGCCAAGACAGCACCGAGGGGCAAACCGCCACCGAGTGCCTTCGCAAGCGTGAACATATCCGGCTTGACGGGGGTCTGTTCCCAGGCAAACATCGTGCCCGTGCGGCCCATACCGGTCTGGATTTCGTCCATCAACAGGAGGAGGTTCTTTTCCTTGCAGAGGTCAGCAAGACCCTGGAGGAATTCGTTGGTCGCTTCAATCACGCCACCTTCGCCCTGGATGGGCTCCACCATGATGGCGACCGTCTTTTCAGAGATGGCAGCCTTGACCGATTCCAAGTCATTGAAATCAGCATAGGCAAAGCCCGTCGGTAAGGGATCAAAGCCTGCCTGAATCTTTTCCTGAGCGGTAGCAGCGCACATCGCCAAGGTGCGACCGTGGAAGCCCTTATTGAAGGTAATCACTTCATAACGGCCCGTTGCGCGGCCCCAAAGGCGTGCAATCTTGACCATGTTTTCATTCGCTTCTGCGCCAGAGTTGGTGAAGAAGGACTTGTAACCACCAGAGAGACGCGCGAGGGACTGCGCGAGAATCACCATGTTGGTATTGTAGTAGAGATTGGAAGCGTGCGGGAGCGTCTTGACCTGCGCTTCAATGGCGGCGATGACTTCGGGGTGACAGTGCCCGCAAGCGAGCGTGGCGATGCCGGAAGTCAGGTCATAATACTGAATGTTATCGATGTCGACGACTTTGCTACCGGTGCCGTGCACCAGGGCAATCGCCGGAGCGTATGTGGGCATCACATACTGATCGTAAAGGGACGCAATGTCTTCTGTCTTCTTACTCATCGGCTTTAATCTCCGTTCCCACGCCTTGTTTGGTAAAGATTTCGAGCAACAACGAGTGGGGCATGCGCCCGTCTACGAGGTGTACGCGCTGCACACCCGCCTCGATGGCCTCGACGCAGCTATCAATCTTCGGCAACATACCGCCGCTGATGACGCCGTCATCTTTAAGTTGTTGGACGTCTCCCAGGCGCAGCGTGGAAATAAGCGACCCAGGATCGTTGATGTCGCGCAGGAGTCCTGGGACATCGGATATGAAAACGAGTTTCCGAACGCGCATTGCCTTTGCGATAGCGACCGCGGCAATATCGGCATTCACATTGTAAAGCATGCCTGCTTCTTCACCTACTCCGAGGGGCGTAATCACGGGAATCACGCCAGCATCGGTCATCTGAGCGATGGCTTCGGTCTTCACATGCACCGGTTCACCTACATAACCCCAATCGAGCGTAGCGCCTGTTTCGGGGTCGGTGCCAGTAACCTTACGCACGGTCATCACCCAATCCCCGTGCAAGGGACGAGCGAGAACGTGAAAATTATTATTGAGCAAACGCAGAATATTGGCGTTCACCTCATGCTTGATGACCTGCTCCACCACGGAGATGGTGCGTTCATCGGTCACACGAAGTCCTTGCACAAAGTTTGGCGGGATACCTTCACGTTCCATCGCGCGACTAATCGCCTTACCGCCACCATGCACGAGGATTACCTTAATTCCCACCGTGCGCATGAAGGCAATATCGCTCAAGAGACGCAACAAATTTTCAGGCGATTCCTGTACGCTACCACCGACCTTCACCACGACCAAGCTTCCGCTAAAGTCCTGAATGTAAGGCACTGCCTCAATTAACACAGAGGCTTTTTCGATATACTGCTGCATCATGTGGTGTACTCCGCATTGATTTTGACGTATTCAAACGTCAAGTCACAGGTGTAAATCGTATCTGTTCCCGTTCCGAGGCCGAGGTCTACCGAAACGTCAAACTCGCGCGCTTTCATCAATTCCTGCATTGCGGCGAGCTTCGCTTCATCTGCGACCTTACCACAATCATACGCGCAAATATCTCCATAGAAAATGCGAACCTTGTAGGCGTCAACCTCTGCGCCAGAGTAACCCGTGGCGCAAATCACGCGGCCCCAGTTCGGATCGAGGCCAAACCAAGAGGTCTTCACCAACGGCGAACGCGCAATTGCGCGCGCCACCAAGTGTGCGTCTGCATCCGTCTTCGCGCCGGTTACTTTTACCGTAACAAACTTGCTGACGCCTTCGCCATCCATCACAATCTGCTTAGCGAGGGCGGTGCAAACTGCCTTCAATGCTGCAGAGAAGACACCCGCATCAGGATGCGTAGCCGAAAGCACGTCCTTTCCGGCCATACCATTTGCCAAGCAAATCAACGTATCATTCGTGGATTCATCGCCATCCACGACCACGCGATTGAAGCTCACATCCGCAGCGGCCTTCAATTCTTGTTGCAACCACGCAGGGTCCACAGCCGCATCGGTCGTCACATAGGCAAGCATCGTTGCCATCATCGGCTCAATCATCCCAGCGCCCTTGCACATGCCGCCCAGGGTCACCGTCTTTCCACCGATTTGCACCGATACCGCGGCACGTTTTGGCTTCGTATCCGTGGTCATGATGGCGCGGCTCGCATGTTCATCTGCCTCCGCACCACGAGCCAATACACCTGCCGCCTGCTTCACGCCGGCAATGATTCGCTCCACGGGGAGCAACGTCCCAATCACGCCAGTGCTTGAAACCAAGACTTCCTCTGCCGGAATCTGCAAAATCTCTGCCGTGGCATTCGCAATCTGACGTGCATCTGCCAAACCCTGTTCGCCCGTGCAAGCATTCGCGCAACCTGTGTTCACAGCAATTGCTCGTGCACAAGGAGTCGCGGCGAGCTTTTCACGATCCAACACCACCGGTGCAGCGGCCACCAGATTAGTTGTGAAAACACCTGCCGCAACGCACGGCACTTCGGACCAAATCAACGCCACATCGCGTCGATTTGCATACTTCACTCCGGCTTCCACGCCTGCAGCATGAAAGCCCTGTGCAGAGGTAATACCACCCGACAGGAACGTGATGGGTTCCATTTTAAAACTCCTTGTTAACCTATAAACATATAAAGTATGCCAAAAAACATACCTCGGTGCAACTCACAACCTATAAAAACTCGCTAATTCTCAAAAATTTATGCATCGCTAAACGGGCCCCTTTCGCCCTCCATTCCCCTCCCCACACGCTCCTCCAATTTTTCGCTTTACTTCATCCATCCGTAACCTATTAAAAATGATGCGTGACACGACACACCTCACATTCCCTTTTCGCGCTCCTAAGGTGTCCAAATGAAATCCATTCAAAATCATTCATTTCAATTTTCGTAGAAGCAATGCTTTGTTTATTGAAAATTAAACAGAAAACCCGACCTCGGAGATGCCGAAGTCGGGTTTTTGTTTCGCAGGATTATCACATTATTCTGCGGCGGGAGGCGGCGTGGAAGAAGTGGCACCAGGGGCGAAGACTTCGCGATGTTCGAGCACCTTGGTACGAATGCGTTCAAGGATTTCGGGATTTGTGCGAAGGAATTCGGTGGCCGCGGCGGCACCTTGGCCAATCTGTTCATTTTCAAAGCTCAACCAAGAACCGCGCTTCATGATTACGCCCGCAGCGATACCTGCGTCTAAGATGGAGCCTTCCCAGGAGATACCGCGAGAGTAAAGAATGTCAAATTCGGCTTCAGTGAAGGGTGGCGCCACTTTGTTTTTCACCACGTTGACACGGGTGCGATTACCGAGTGCCTTGCCCGTATTATCCTTAATGGTAGAGATGCGCGCAATCTTCATACGCACAGAGGCATAGAACTTGAGTGCATTACCGCCAGTGGTGGTTTCGGGCGAACCGAACATCACACCAATCTTCATACGAATTTGGTTGGTAAAGATGCAGAGTGTGTTGGTATTCGCGAGCAAACCCGTAAGCTTTCGCATGGCTTGGGACATCAAACGCGCTTGAGCACCCATGTGAGAGTCACCAATATCACCATCCAATTCGCTCTGCGGGACGAGCGCAGCGACGGAGTCCACAATCACCACATCCACCGCACCAGAGCGAACGAGCTGTTCGGTAATCTGAAGGGCTTCTTCACCCGAATTGGGTTGGGCCAAAAGCAGGTTATTCACATCCACGCCAATACGCTTGGCATAGGCGATATCAAGCGCATGTTCAGCATCAATGAAGGCTACAACGCCACCTTCCTTCTGGGCATTGGCAGCGATATGAAGCGAAAGGGTGGTCTTACCAGAGGATTCGTTACCGAAGATTTCGACGATACGTCCCTTCGGAACGCCACCAGCGCCAAGCGCGAGGTCGAGGGAAAATGCGCCAGTAGAGATCACGGGAATCTTTTGAACTTCCACGTCACCCATCTGCATAATTGCCGAATCACCGAACTCTTTGCGGATTTGGCTGAGCACTGCAGAGAGTTTGTCGTTGGCTTTTGCGGGGGTGGCGGTCTTCTTTTCTGCCATAATGGAGGTACCTTTCTGGGTCTTGTAGGGTTCGTTTTGTTGAATAAAAAATTTACACAGGGAGAGAGGGATCGATATCCCATGCTAAAGGATTATCAGCGGTGAGACCACCGCCAGCGGAGGCAAGTCCAGCAATCATAGCGGCATTATCACCGCAATAACGCGCTTGTGCGAGGAGAAGGGGCACGCGATGACGATCAGCCACGACTTGTAATGCTTCGCGAAGGCGCGCATTAAGAGAGACGCCACCGCCGACAGCAAAGGTTTTATAGCAGCCTGTGCGTAATGCAATTTCTGCACGTTTCGCAATGGCATCCACAATCGCTTCTTGGTATGCGGCGCAAATGCGTGCAGTATCCGCTTCAGACTGAGGAGGATTTTTGCGCACATAGGTGAGCAAAGCTGTCTTTAAACCACTAAAGGAAACGCAGAGTTCTGCGCGAAGACCTTCTGGCAATGGATGATCTGCGGCCACCTTCCCCTGCGGAAAGGCAATCGAACGGCGCAATTCCATCGGGACGGTGCGTGCCACACGGTCAATCACGGGGCCACCTGGATAACCCAAGCCAAGCAATTTCGCTGCTTTGTCAAAGGCTTCACCGGCGGCATCATCAATGGTTTGACCCATCAAACGATAGTCATTCGGTGCGGTCGCTTCCACAAAACACGTGTGTCCGCCACTCACCGCGAGGCCCAATTGCGGATAAACTGCCTCAGGCTGCACCGAAGCACGATCCAACTGCACCGACCAAAGGTGGGCATGCATGTGATTCACAGGGATAAGCGGTTTGCCCGAAGCAAGCGCAAGGCCCTTCGCAGCACTCCATCCCACAAGCAAAGAGGCCGCAAGACCTGGTCCACACGTGGCCGCAATCGCATCTACTTCATCTAAAGGATTGCTTGATTCTGGGAATGCTTCGGTGAGTGCCTGCTCAATAATGCCACGAATCTTTTCGATATGAGAACGCGAGGCAATCTCAGGCACCACGCCACCATAGGGTTGGTGGAGCGGCACCTGGGAGTAAATGACCGATGAAAGGACCTGCGTGCCGTCACGAACGACGGCTGCCGCAGTTTCATCGCAGGAACTTTCAATCCCAAGAACAATCATGAAGATGCCCTTTTCGTACAGACTTATTCGGGCAGACGCACGATAACGGTCTGCATTTCCGGCGCTGTGAGACGACGATTCAATTCCACACAAGCGGGGAAGAGCCAGTTATCCAAGACTGCAGGCGAGGCAGTGATATTCACCTTGTAGGTCAAGCGCAACATACCCGTGGTCGCGATATGCTCTTCCTTCAGGGAGAGTTCGCAGACACCGCCACCAGGGAGCGTCACCTTAAAGGGTTCAGGGCGAGAGACAACTTCGCTACCCTTCGGCAACCAAATATCGAGTTCTGCATTCTGCCCTTCCACTTCGTTCTGCCAGATCGGCGTAGTGCGGCGCGTACCACGGAGCGAGTAGAGCGTGGGGATGAGGCGCGGCACAGGAATGGTCAACAAAGCGCCCTGGCGGACACCGTAGTTCTTCGCGCTCACCGAAAGACGCGTACGCACTGGATAAGCCTTCGTATCCACGATGTATTCGCTATTCGGCACGGCACCGGTGGCCAATGCATTTGCCAATGCAGCAATCGTGCGACGACGAGATTCGGGCGTCAATTCACGCGTTGCGCGGCGAACTGCACCAGCCTTCAAACCATAGTCATGCACATCGGAGGTAATCACTGCATCACCGCCAGCATCCACAACCATGCGCACCAAGCGTTCGCTACGCGTGCGGTTGGCCGGATCAGCATTGAAGAGTTCACGACCGCGAGCGGTCATCAATGCACAAGAGGTGATGTGCGTCGCACCCAATTCATCGCTTTCGGCGCCATCACCGAGCAAACGACCATCCGCCAAGCGAATGTAAGGCGTGGTCCAACGCGGCCAACGCGGCACTTCACGTGCAGCAATCTGCGTGCTAAAGGCATACGCATAGGCCAAAGAATAGCCGTCGGCAAAGACGAGTTCGCTGTCAATTTCTGCGATACGGAGCATCGCGAGCCAGAGAATCAAACGGTCCAAGCGGTTGCCATAACCAGAGGTGAGCGTTGTTTCAGGGTCAGTCATCGTACCGAAAGCAAGCGCATCCCACGTCGGGCCAATCAAACGAATACGCGTGGCGATGTAATCCTGAAGTGCCGTCAGACGTTCGTCCAAGTTTGCTTCATCAATGTCCTTCAACACTTCCTCAACCATTGCTTCCACCTTCGGAGCATCCTTCTTGAGGAGTTCTTCCACCTGAGCAATCAAGGTCGGAATCACGCGGTGTGCCGCTGCCTGACGATGAGCCACATAGATGGTGGGAGAGAAGAATTCCAGTGCAGGGGTGCTGGGTTCAGCCTTAATCGCTGCACGATTACGCAGGGTCCAAGTGTAAATCATCTGCGTATCATTCTTCGTGGTGGTACGTTCCACATTGACGTTTTCAAAATTACGTTCAGCGATGCGAATATTGTCCACCTCTGCGAGGGGCACGGTGAGGGTGTAGGTCTCTTCCTTCGTGGAATAACCGCAGTCAAACACCTTCGTTTCACAGAAGGGACGCTGATCCTTAGAGACCACTTCATAGTCCAAGTGCGACACAGAACCCACTTCAACGGCGGGCAAGGAAATCACACGCTGCTTCCAAGCGGCATAACGCGGCGAAAGTGCAGCGCCATCGCTATCCAATTCGTTGATTTCCTTTGCGGTCACGGGGATGCAATCACCCGAAGCGGTGGTCACTTCAGCGGCATTAAGCGTAAGGGTCTGCCAATCAGGCGCATACCACAACTTCACTTCACCATTATCACGCTTCCCTTGGAAGGTGTTGACACGCACATCACGTGTGTAATGACGCTTCACCGTGCCATCTGCATTGAGCGTGGTGGCTGCGATATCCTTCAAAACGGTGGCATCTTCATCGCTGGAAGAATTCTGAACGAAGAGCGGACGCAATTCTTCAAAACGGCTCATGCGTTCATTGAAACGACGCAAGGAACGGTAATCTTCCGGCGAATAGGTCTTGTGCGAGAGTTCAAGTTCGCGCGTCAATGTAATCACATCGGCGGCCACATCACGCTTACAGGTCACATCATAGGTCGCACCATTCGATTTCAAAATGGGATCCTGCGGGAGAAGCTGGGGTTCACCGAGGCTATTGAAACCACGCAACTTCAAGGTTTCACGCACCGCACAGGGCGAGCTAATCACCCAATCATACTTACGCGTCGGCTGATCGAGCCCTTCAAAGAGGAAGTTCACCAAACCGAACACACGGCTGAAATAGGGCAACTTCACCAAGGTGTGGCCTTCACCGTTGGGCACTGCATAGTCTGCCACGCGAGCCTTCAACTTCAAGACCAAGGGTTGCGTAATATCCTTCGGATTTTTCGGCGTGTACGAAATCGCCGTTAATTCTGCGCCTGGCAACACGCGCTTCACCATGCCATCCATGCGTTCACGGAGCAAATCAGGCGTGGATTTCACAAAGACCGAACGGTACACATTGTCATTCACACCTTCGAAGCGCAACGTCGTCGAAAGTTCCAAATTACCAGAACGGTCAAGCACAGCGTCGGTTTCCACAGCCACCGTGTGATCTGCAGGATTCGGCACCGGCGTCACGCGCAGGGTATCCCCTTCCGGACGGGTCACCAAATAGGTGCAATCGCTCAAATACGCCGGCAATTCTGCACGAGCCGTATCATCGGTCGGGTCCATCAAACGATATTCACGATCGCCTTCATCAATCGCGATAACAGCGTGGTTGAAGTACGGAATCGGCACTTCGCGGTCACGCTGAGAACCTGCGTTAATCAACACAGGGAATGCATTAAAGCCTGCTTCGCGCAACATGGCCACCAAGAGTGCACCCTTATCGCGGCACACACCATAACGATTATCAAAGGTCAAAGAGACATCATGCGGTTCATAACCAGGTGCCGTATCTTCGGCAATAATGCCCATGTAACGGATTTCTTGTGCCACAAAGCCGAATAAAGCGGCGATTTGTTCTTCACGCGTCTTGCCTTCGGTCAATTCTTTCACCTTGGCAACAATGGCAGGGGTCACCTTCATGTGGGGATCGCAGAGATTCCAATACCACTTCGAAAGTTCTTCCCAGGAGGAGAAAGTCGACACCACGATACGCTGCAGCTGCGTCATTTCTTCGGGCATATTTTCTTCCGGGAAGGTCTGCGGCACATTTTGTGCTACCCAACGGTACACCATGCGACCGTCTGCAAGCTGTTCACGGCTGCTCGTCATCGTACCCGGCACTTAGTCCAAAATAGCCATGCTCTTCAGCGGCAATTCCTTCGGTGCGACAATGGTCAACGACGAATAGGGCAAGGGGCAATCCATGCTTTCAACGGTATCAAAATCCATGTAAGCATCTGGAATACGCGGACGGCTGGTGTGTTGCGCCATCACAAAGTGTAAAACGTCACCCTTTTCAATCTGCGGCACTGTCAATACCAATTGACGCGAATTTTGGTCATAGATATTTTCAGCGTTACCATCATTTGAAGAGACGTCTGTCACGTTCGTCTTCAAGTCTACCGGCATCAACGTACCATCTGCACGCAAAACTTCTGCCACCAAAAAGGCACCTTCACTAAAGCCCTTCTTGTACCACAATGGAATATCACGTAATTCGCGTGCACCTTCAGTGGTAAACGCCTTAATCCACCATTCAATCCACTGCGTGCTCGAACCATCGGCAGCATACACCACGTAACGCGACTGTGCATAACCCAAGGTGCGAGCATCAGGCGCCATTTCACGTGTAATTTCACGCGCCTTTTGCAACATTGCTTCGCGATTTAACATTTCTGGCATGGGTGCAATTGCCTGCACCATCCGCACCAGAAAAGAGGTCATTAAGACCGCTAAAAAGATATGTTTAAATGACTTCATCTAAGTAGACTCCTTTACTGATATCTAATAGTATACCGAATCTTCAAGCTTTACGCCTATTTTCACACTACAAAATCTTCCCCTGCGCAGATGAAAATCCACCCTTAAACTTCTCCCTGCATCTTCCCTTTTTAAATAACACTTTTGCAACAAAAAAAGCCGCCCGAAGCTGGGCGGCTTTCAATTTCCTGAAAGGGAGGTGGCTTAGTTCAGGAGGGAGTGAATCGGTGCAGGAATGTGACCGCCATGAGCCACAAATTCTTCCTGACCATCTGGGCAACGCGGTGCCACCACCGTACCACCACCGAAGAGACCACCAAAGTCAAAGTAGTCACCCACCTTTGCACCCGGCACAGGAATCACGCGCACGCCAGTCGTCTTACGCGCCGAAACGCCAATCGCGCATTCGTCAAGAATGATACCGGCAAGTGTGCTCGCCTTAATGTCGCCCGGGAGCATGATCATGTCGAGACCCACAGAGCAGACAGAAGTCATGCCTTCAAGCTTTTCAAGGCAGAGCGTGCCATTCGTGAGGGCGAGTTCGAGGGTGTGGTCTTCCATCGGAGGAATGAATGCACCAGAGAGACCGCCCACTGCAGAGGAAGCAAAAGCGCCACCTTTCTTCACAGCATCATTGAGCATCATCACTGCCGCAATCGTCCCCGGGCAACCAATCTTCTTAATGCCCATGGCCTGATAGATTTCACCCACAGAGTCGCCAACCTTCGGAGTGGGCGCGAGGGAGAGGTCGAGCACACCAAAGGGCACGCCGAGCTTCTTTGCCACGTGACGACCGATGAGTTCACCCGTACGGGTCACACGATAGGTGGTGTGCTTAATCTCTTCTGCGATTTCATCCAGCGTGACATTCGGATCGGCCTTCACGAGCTTTTCAATCGCGCACTTCACCACACCAGGACCAGAAACACCCGCATTAATCACGACATCGGGTTCACCAGGACCGAGCAAGGTACCGGCCATGAAGGGATTGTCTTCAGTAATGTTGGCAAAGACCACAATCTTCGCGCAGCCGAAGCCGTTGATAAACTCCGTGGCCTTAGAGATTTTCAACATCGTTTCTGCCACGAGATTGACGGCATCTACGTTGATACCAGCGCGTGTGGTGCCGACATTAATCGAGGAGCACACATGCGTGGTTTCAGCCAAAGCCTGCGGCAAAGATTCAATGAGTGTGCGTTCACCGGGCGTAATGCCCTTGTGCACAATAGCCGAGAAACCGCCAAGGAGGTCAACCCCTAATTCATCTGCCGCGCGATCAAGTGCCTTACAGAGCTTCACTGCGGTTTCCACCGTGTGCCCTTCAAGGAGCATCGAAGCAGGAGAAATGGAGATACGCTTATTGACCACATTCACGCCAAAGAGCGTCGCCGCATCATTACAGGTCTTAACGAGGTCCTTTGCCACGGTCATCACACGATTATAGACGGCCTCAACCATCTTATCGGGATCAGGATTCGCACAGCAGCACAGGTTAATCCCCATCGTACAAGTACGCACGTCGAGATTTTCCTCATTCACCATGCGCAACGTTGCCATCACCGCTTGATTCGTAATCATGGCTAAACTCCTTAGAGAATTGTCTTAATAGGGGCAATTTCACCCGTCGCACGGAAGATATCTTCATGACAAAGTTGTGCCGTGAAGCCTGCCTCCGTCATCGCCTGCTTAAATTGCGCCTGGACTGTCTTCAAATCTGTGCAGGGCGCATGGAAGGTGACATACACCACATGCGTCACATGTGCACCATCCAATACAGTCGACCAGTCTTCAATGTTGATATTGTGTTCTGCCATGAAGGAAGAAATGGCCAACATCATGCCAGGCTGATCCATACCCGTCGTAATCGCCACATAACGCGTCCCTTCCATCGGCGTCGCCTTCAATGCCGCCTCAGGATTTTCCATAATCGAGAGTTCTGCACCCTCAGGCAACACTTTTTCGAGCGATGCACGCAACACTTCATGGACGTTTTCGCTATGGTTGGTCACAAAAATCAAAGAGAAAAAGCCGCTCACAATCGTTTGACGCATGTCAGAAATATTGCCCTTCAACTCCACAATCGTGCGCGCAATATCACTTGTCAAACCGACTTTATCCGGTGTCATCACCGAAACAAGATACTTAAAATCCGCCATAAGGCACTCCAATTCCAATTAAAATTCATTGAAGTATAGCAAAAACCAAGCCTTTACGCACCCCCTCTCCCGCATTCCTCCCCCGAAAATCAACTTCTGTAAACAAAAAAGAGCAGTTTTTCGCAAAACTACCCTCGCACACTAAAAGTATCATTTGATGAAACGATTCAATCTATTGAAGCCATCTAACATTGAGTCAAAATGTAATCTTCAATGAATAAAAAGGCGAACATTGAAAACGTCAAAAACAGTTTTTGTTTACTTTGTAGCGAAAAAGTTACTTTTGTTTTGTGTCTGTAGAAGTTGACTGCTTTTTCTCTGCCTGCTTTGCTGCGTGGAAACGGCGATAGTGCGCTTCTGGAGAAAGGGGTGCGCAGCCTTCAATAGGTAATCCGCGATGAAAAACTTTTGCACGGCGCATGGCTTCACCTTCCATCGTAGCGGGTTTTGCCTTCGGTTGATCCGAAGGTTTACGCTGACGGGTACAACTTGTCTTAATCGTAGTAGGTAATGCGCTCGGAATATTTATCTTTACTGCCTTATTCGTTGCCTCTGCCACTGGCTTGGATGCATCCTTCCCCATAACTAAACCACTGAGCATGACAAACATCACCAGATAAACAGAACGTTTCATCAGATTTCTCCTTAACTTATGTCATTAAGATAACACTTTTAAAACCATCTGTCACGGTTTGTTTCAGAAGATAAACAAAAACTCCACATCAAAATGATGCGGAGTGTCTAAAGTTGGTTAGAAAGTGTATTTTCGTTTAAACGCTAATCCATTCGTTCAGACGTTCACTCTGAGAGATACGGCGGGGATCCAACGTGGCTGGCGTTTCCACAAGATACGCTTTACCGCAGCACGTACAGAAGGCACCGGGATTAACAGGTGCTCCGCATTCCGGGCAGGCACGCTCTAAGACTTCTCCGCACCAAGCGCAATGACATTCATGCGCTTGCGCCAAATGACCCCGTGGCACGAGGGTAACGCGTTCCCCCACACTCATAGGTAAATTAGAGGGGCACTGTGGATTTGGACAAAAACTACGTTCACCTGCAGTAGCCATCGGTGCTTCTGCATTAAGCGCAGCGGCCAATTCAGCCTGCGAGGGGGGCAAAAGCCCTAATTCATCACAGAGTTTCCCAATTGTCTGCGCACCCAAGGCCGTCGCGCGCCCACTCTCAAACATCGAGAGCGCGGACTGTTTACAGCCAACCTTTCGCGCCAGCATACTCTGACTGAGATGCCGCTGCAAACGTGCTGTTTTAATCTGTTCACCTAAGGTTTTCATACGGCACAAGAATAGCGCATTTGCGGAATCTTTTGCAAGAAAAAGTTATCAACAAGTTATCAACAGTTGTTCATAACTTATCAAAAGTTGTTGATAACCTTTTCAACAGTTGTAGATAACTTGTTTATAAGTCTTTTATCAATTTTTTATCAACAAAGTTATCAACAATTTTATCAACAGTTGTTAATAACTTTTAAAGCCCTTATAAGCCATTGATAAATGAAAGATAAATGAAACGTTAACCGAAGGAAAACAGGAGATTTTCAAGGAGTTATCAACATCTTTTCATCAAAAAGTGTGAGTGTTAAAAAAATGTTGATAACGTTTTCTTCAATTGTTGAAAAGATGTTCATAACTTTTTTCGTGCGCCATGAAACACACCTTCTTTTCTTCAAAATGAACAGGTTAATCTTGTTGAAAGGGGCCTTTCGCGTATCTTAATGGTTCAGTAATCCATCATGTGAAAGATATTTTTAAGGTTAAGATTTGAAAATCTAATAGAAATTAAGTGATAACAATTCCTAATCTTAATTTGATAGAATAACAGTGTGGATGTTGCACATCGTCGTATGAGTTTAAAACTTAAAAGAAAGGATATGTATGTTTTTGGCTTCTACTGGTTTACTGGAATTAGGTTCTGCGATGACGTCACTAATAGGAATTATCTTTGGTTCTGTCCTTATTTGTTCGCCCATCATGATATGGTATTGGGCTAAAAAAATTTATCAAGAACTTTATAATCGCGCAGAACTTGAAAATGAAGCAATTAATCGAATGAAAGAAATGGAGAGAAATCTAACAACATTGACGCAAGAGATTGAAACGCTTGTTAAAGTAACTGCTCAAATTGCAATTAATCAAGAAACACTTATTGCATACATGGCCCAATTACAGCCAGGAACACATGTAGAAGGTGTTAATGATGTAATTGATGTGAATTCAATCGCACGTGAAGTTCCTACAGGAGATGGGGTTTCTACCACTTGGTATACCTGCGAATAGTCTCACTCTAACGTTTCAGTTTTTTTAACCGTACCATGTTTGCACGGGACTTTTTAAACCTACTTAGAAAACGAAGGTTTAATAATTGACTTAATCTTCGCATCCATGAACGAAAAAAATAAAACACCCGGCAGCAACCGGGTGTTTTTTAATAGATGCCTTAAGCAAGACCAAAGATTAGACCGGGAGACGCAAAGGCATTATCACGCAGAGGAAGTGGCACACCAGCGCTCTTGAGCACAACAGGACCGGTGCCTTCATTGAGTTCGAAGTTTATTTAGAGGGAATTTATGTGATACACTCTGTTCTGTTTTATCACACGAGGAAAACACAATGAAATTATTCCTAATTCTGTTGTTGGTGGCCATCACTGGAATGGGTGGGGCTGCTGAAGTGGAGCAAAACATCCCCGAAAAAACAGCTGTGGCGCAGTGGATGGAACGTGCAAACAGGGGAGATGTTGAGGCGATGTGCGAATTAGGACAGTGTTTGATCGCTGGCGAGGGGGTCAAAAAAGATCCGCAACAGGCGGTGATGTGGTGGCGTAAAGCGGCAGACCAACGCAATGCGCGTGCGCAGTTTAACTTAGGTGTGGCGTATCAATATGGGGATGGGGTGGAGCAAGATTTCAAAACGGCGGTCTCGTGGTATCAAAAGGCCGCTGAACAGCACCTGGAGGTGGCACAATTTAATTTAGCGCTCTGTTACCAACATGGCACGGGTGTGCAAAAAAATCTCCCAATGGCCCTTAAGTGGTATCAAAAGGCCGCTGAAAAGAATCATATGGAGGCGCAGTGTAACTTGGGCTTGCTCTATTTCCGGGGCGGTGAGGGCGTTCCACGCGATGAACAAAAGGCTGTCGATTGGTTGACAAAGGCCGCAGATCAAGGCGATACCCTCGCGCAAACGCGCTTGGCAAAATGTTATATGAGCGGGAGGGGTGTCCCTGAAGATTTAAAGAAGGCTATTCAGTTGCTTCAAAAAAGTGCTGACCAGGGGGATGCTGAGGGCGCCTTTTTACTCGCCATTTGTCTCATGGAGAAGCAACCTAAAGTCGCCGTCAAATGGTTGAAATCTGCCGCTGAGAAGGGAGATGCCGATGCACAATTTGTGCTCGGTACGTTATATTTCTATGGTAAACATGTCCCCACCAGTCTTGATTTGTCGGAACAGTGGATCCGAAAGGCCGCTGCACAAGGCCAACCCGATGCGAAGGATTTTTTGAAACAGGTGCCCTTCAAATTATTGAAAGGTGAAGGATCGCTTCTTATTAAGTAAATTAATCAATTGAAGAAATTTAAGAAAAAGCGGAATTTTTAAAATAAAACACCCGGCGAAAACCAGGTGTTTTTAATAGATGCCTGAGGCAATCCCGAAAATTAGACCGGAATGCGGAGCGGCATAATGACGCAGAGGAAGGGAACGCCATCACTCTTGAGCACAGCGGGGCCAGTGCCTTCATTCAATTCGAAGGTAATCGCTTCAGTATCCAAGTTACGAATACAATCCATAATGTAGTTCGGATTGTAATTAGCACTAATCGCGCGACCTGCGTACTTAATCGGAAGCACATCGCTTGCTTCACCAGACTCGGTATTGTTAGCCGAAAGGGTCAACGTACCATCTGCGAAGGAGAGGCGCACTGCATGGGACTTGTCATTAGACATAATCGCCACACGCTGAATCGAAGCAATGAGTTCATTGCGATCAACGGTTACGCGTTCGTCACATGCTGTGGGGATCACTGCTTCGTAGGAGACGTAAACACCTTCGATGAGCTTGCTGTAAAAACGGAAGGTGTCGCAGTCAAACATAATCTGACCGGTCTGACCGATAATGCGCATCTGGCCTTCCCCACCCAAAAGGCGGCTGAGTTCTGCCACAGCCTTCGGAGGAAGAATCATTTCGCAAGCGCTTTCATCGGGGAACTCAATTTCTTGTTCAACCAAAGAGAGACGCTTACCATCTGTGGCGACCATAGTGAGCTTATTGTCACGGAAGCGGAGGCAAACACCGGTGAGCACACGACGCGTTTCATCCGTGCTAGCGGCATAGGCCGTCTTGCGGAGCATTTCACGGAAGGTCGCACGATCAATCGTGAAGACGCGATTGGTTTCATCGGGTTCCTTAATCACAGGGAACTGACGAGTATTCAAACCAATCACACGATACTTTGCAGCAGCCGTAATCACACGGGCCACATCGTCTTCACCAACGTCAAAGCTCACTTCACCTTCAGGAGCCATACGCAGAATTTCAACAATCTTGCGCACCGGCAACGTCGTGCTGCCAGGCACTTCCACCGTTACATCCGTCGTCAGCGTAGCACGAACCGAAAGGTCAAGGTCGGTGGCCGTCAAGGTCAACGAACCATCTTCCGATGCCTGAAACATTGCATTAGAGATAATCTGCAAAGAGGGCTTATTGGGAACAACGCTCTGCACACTCGAGAGCAGTTCCAAAAAACGACTGCGAATAACGGTAAACTTCATGATCTAAACTCCAACATAAAATCGATGAGAGAGCATTATAGCAAAAAAGACGAAGTCTTTTAAGTCTAAAAGAAGACAAAGCATGGAAAGCAAAACGTGGTTTTACTTTAATCAATTGTCAAAAGCAGCAAAGCATTAAAAAAAGAAGGATGCTTAAAAGGTAAAACAAAAGAGGATTCATAAAAGCAAAGAAAGAATGAAAAAACAAAGAACGTGAGGAAATGAAATTTGCTAAGGTTAAGTCAATAAAGATTAAGTTAAGAGAACTAAAATGATGAATGAAAAAAGATCTATGCCTGGGAGAGTGTATGGTTAACTTTGACTGTTTCTGTTATCTACAACCGAATAAATTAAAATGAGTTAATAGTAGTAGGGCTGTAGATAATTCAAATAACTCGGATTCATGATTGAAGTTTGAGTGGGTTATGCATTTTTTTCCTGTTGATGATGTGAAGATGAATTGTTGATAAGTGTTCAAAAAGGGGTAAAAAGAAAGATAAAAAACTAAAAGTATGTTGATAACTCGCCCTTTTTCAACAGTTTTTCAAGGAGTTATCAACAAGTTATCAACAACTTTGAAGATTTTGCTTCTTTTCATTCATTTTTCATCCTTTTCTTTTCTGGCACTTCTGAAATGGTTTTAAATAGTTTTGTATTTTTGTAATAACCTACTTATTTTCAATGAGTTATTTAGTTTTTGTAAATTATCCTCTCGTTATAAGTTCTTCTTTTTTCAATACATTATTTTTACTGTTTTTTCCTTGTTTTACCTCTTTTCATCAGGTTATCAAGGAGTTATCAACAAGTTATCAACAATTTGTTGACAACTTTTCTCTTTTTTCCATTCTTTTTAGTGTATGAAAAAAGAATACTTTATTGAGAGTGGACTTTAAATTGACGAAAAGTGGGTGTAATTTGTCCATAGTTATGAACAAATGGAGAGGAGTGATTTTCAACATGCTCCAGGATGAAGCAATCGAAGTGTAAAATTTTGGACTGTTATTTTTAGAGATATGGCGAAATAGGAATTAGGGTGAAGGTAAGAATTTTGCGCAAATGTGCAGCCTATGTAGCAGAAACAATAAAACATGTAGCGTACTAAAAGCGTACCACCCCACATAAAAAAATTAAGCACATAGGCTCAACGCACGCTTTTAGCTTTAGAGAATCCACACTTTTTCCCAATTACCATCTCATGTGAGACAAAATAACTAAGCAATAAGGGCAGTTTTCAATCTCAGTTTGTTACAAACGTAAATCCAGTTTGTTACAAACTCAAATTTAGTTTGTTACAAACTCAAAGCTGATTTCGCCCTTTTTCCTAACCAAAGCTATGAAAAAGTAAAGGAAGAACTCCCCGTACATTGAATTTTACCCACACACATGGGACTTGAACCTAAATTTTGAACTGTTATTTTTAGAGAGGATGAAGCTCTTGTATGACGGGAGGGTCTGGATATAGAAGAAAAATAAAAGCGCTTTGAGGAGGAGACCGAGTCAATCCTACGCACTCAAAGCGCTTTTAAAAGGGATCAATTTAAAAAGGGTTAATCGTGTAAGAAGATAAAGGAGTTGATTGATGTCAAAGGAGGATAGTGACCGAGCATTCAACCGCAAGAGTGCGGAGCGTTTAGTCAATAGATGGGCTATGGTGAAGACAATGCAAGTGTTTTTTCTGTAAATTCACGCTGACTCATAGTTTCTTAACGGCATAAAGATAACGGTAGTTCGTGACTTCCCAGGTGTCGCTAATATCTGCACAAATGGCGCTCACCAGTCTGAGTAGAGATGCTACATTGGGAAATGCTGGAATAAGTTGGGTTCTTCGCTTAAT
>JAEIGA010005198.1_pt1 | contig 19980 bp, 36 predicted proteins | sample 9270691 | NCBI WGS metagenome assembly JAEIGA01 (sample SAMN17057246, study PRJNA624740) | gut metagenome | biome: biome; isolation source: fecal sample | host: Bos grunniens | place: China: Xizang | collected 2019 | reverse complement strand
GACCGCCGGGTTGCCGATGTTCTCCGGAGTCAGTTCCTCGATGTGGTGTACTTCAATTCCCGGAGTGTAGCGTCCTTCCTTGAGACAGTCTTCACACAGACCGCCGACCTGTTTCCAGTACGATGACCGGCACGCTTGCCACGCCGCCGACTTGTAGAATGCACGGCTGAACTCCTTCGCCATCTCTCTCTCCTTTGCTGCACGAAAAAGACGAGGATCTCTCCCCGCCTTTCTCGGTACGAATATGACTCTCAGGAGTGTGCCTATCATTTACGGAGAAGCCCCGGATGGATCCAGGGCTCGTGGTGAACGAGGCTGAATGAGGATCTCTCCCCTTTTTCCTCGTTATCACATTAGCACCGTTTTTCCAGAAAAACAGACCATCTTGTATTTTTCGCCGGATTTATGCCTGGCGCCACCTTGATTCGCTCGACGCCCATCCAGCACGCTCCACGATCCCGGCAAGGAACATGCGGCGCTTCCTCTTCCAGGTCGACTCCGATGCCAGGTCGAGTCTGTGCATCGGTACGCCACGGCACACGTTGTCGATGACGCCCGGGCGGAACTCCGGCTCAATGTCATTGAGTGCGCCCTCGATGATGGAGATCTCGTGACGGATGCGTTCCCTCCGGATCGCTGCAGCGGCGACCGGGTCTCCTGTCTTTGTCCCCCGAGGTTGTCCGTCCTGTACCGGTGCCTGTGCGACGAGTGCGTCGGCTTCCCGGACTAACCGGTCGTAGGCTTTTGCGAAGTATAGCGCCCTGCCCCGTAGATCCGGAGCATACGGCCAGCGTTCGAGCGTCTGCATCTTATTCCTCCTCGTTCATTTATCCTGTTGCATTTATCTTTCGCAGGTCAATACCGCTATATTTACCGTTAAATTGGCAATCAAGACATTGCGCTTTTGGCACGGCATCAATGGTTGGTGTGTTGTCTATTGCTCTGATTGCTTCTTCGATTACATCACGGTCCTCTTTGTCTGACGATAATTGCCAGTCGGCAAGATGCATCGCCAGCGCATCCGCATCAATCAATCTCATATCTTCCCCTCCGTCTTTGCCCCGATGAGACTCGCCGCGTTGTGTATGTGCTTCGCCGAAGACTGGAGCATCTCCGCCAGCACTCTGATCTCATTGAAGACCTCGGTGTCGTCATCCAGTTCCTCGAGATACTCGGTCCTCTGCTTCTTGAAGATCTCCAGCTCCATGATGCGGTCGTTGAGTTCCGCGACCTCTGACTCGTGTGCCTGTTTCATCTTGCTGACGGTCTTCTTCAGGTCGGCGTTCTCTCTGCCGAGTTCCCGCACCTGGCGCTCGAGGTTGCTCGCCGTCACCCGGAGCTTCTCGGTCTCGGTCTCCGCCGACTTGATCTCTTCCGGATCCGCGAGGATGAGGTCGTCGATCGCGTCGGGATCCCCGGAGTCGAAGATCTCTCTGATCACCTTCTCATCCGGGACCGGTTTCGTCTGGATCACCGTGACCGGCGGCAGGTCGATGCGCGTGTACTCTTCCTCGAGGACATTTACGTCCACAATCCGCGCCGGTCCGCGTTTTGACTTATTGTCCGGCGTGATACCCTTGAGTTTTGCGATGACGTGCCCCTGTCCGTCAGAACCGACCTCGGTAACACGGTAGCGGTTGCCGTCTCTGTCTTTGACTGTGTCGTATTGTTTGATTCCCATGCTATGTATCCTCCTGTGTTGTTCACCACTTGTTCATGCATCCATGCGTCGAGATCCTCCGTCCGTGCCCGGAACCTGTACCCGACACGGAAGACAGGGATCCCGTCTTTTTCCCGGCGCCTGTGGAATGTGGCGATGCTCATTCCGATGTAGGCGCCGATCTCCTTGGCTCCGAATAAGATCATTTCATGAACCTCATCTCATTTTCATCCAGCATGTTCACGTCATGGTCGGTGATCTCCCTTAAATTGATCATTTGTAAATCGCGGAGAAAGTACAAAGTGCGAAACAAACGTCCATCTGTCATGATTTTTTCATCAGTACCGATTTGATTCTCAATGGTCTCGATTGCTTCTGTCAGTTCTTCTAAATAGCTTTTTCTGATATTAAGGTTCATCATGTTCCTCCTTTACATCTTGCCGAACGTGCTCTCGATCTGATTCTTGAACCAGTCCGGCATAGCCTCGGTTTCCACTTCTTCGAGCGCCGCGCTGGGCTCATCCACAGAGCCCTCGCGCGCGCGCGTTTCTTTATATTCTTCTTTATTCTTCTTTTTTTGTCTGCCGTCCGTTCTGCCGTCGGTTCTGCCGTTGGCTCTGCCGTCGGTTCGTCGCCCACCTTGGAAAAACGCGTATTTTTCAATGGTTATGAGTGTGCCGTTGGCTCTGCCGTTTGCTCTGCCGTTTGGTCTGCCATTCGTTCGTACCATACCTTCCGCCCTGAGGTCCGCCATGAAGCGTCTTACCTTGTTGTCGCTCCACTTCCATCTCTTAGCCAGGAAGCCGATGGTCGTCATCAGTTGGCCGCGCTCGACATGAGTCACCTGTCCGTTGAAGACTATCGTCGCGTCCTCCCAGTTCGCGAGCATCAGGAGGTCAATCCATGCGCTGCGCTTGTCGAACGGTTCACCGTTGTTCCAGAGCCAATGATCAGAGATTTGTCTGTGCAGTTTTATGTATCCACTCCTTGCCATCGTTTGCCTTCTTCCAAAATGCGTACTATCTCCTTCGCTGCGTCTTCCGGTCTGACCAATACGAACCGCACGCCGTACCTTCCGGAGACTGCCATCATCGCCCGGTGCAGCTGGATCCCGGTGACGATCATGCCGTTGCCAATCCGGATGTCTCCCAGATCCAGAAGGCTCCCGTCGTGGTTCGTCTCGACCATGATCACGAGCCGACACCCTGCCGCAGCTGCCGCCTTGCATTCACGGATGAACCGGTCTCTCTCCTTCCTGGATCCACACAGATTTCCTGCGATCTCCTCGAGATTCTCCTTGGTGTCGACCGACACGGAAGGCGGCAGCGCGTAGTCTCCGAACGGCAGTTTGCATCGAAGCAGGTCGACTCCCTCGTTGTCGAAGCCGACGTGCTTCAGATGGTGCTTGCCGTCTTTCTGGCGTGTGTCTTCGATGATGATCATTAGAACGGGATCTCCTCATCAGGGATCTGTGTCGGCCCGGTCATGTCTACGACCGCATTGGTACGGTTCGAGGACTCCTTGCGCTTCGTCGGCAGGACGGTGAAGTCTCCGTTCATGATCGCGGCCACAGGCAGGACACGGTCGACGATGATCCGCGTCTTGATCTCCCCGGAGTTGCTGAGGTACTCCTCGTCTCTGGTGACGATGCCGATCCACTTGCCGACGAGGTTCTTCTCGTTCCAGTCCCAGGCGAAGCCCTGATTGCTCTGGCCGACCGCCTCGATGAAAGCCTTGAACATACCGGCAGCCTTCACCTTGTAAGACCTGTAGATCGGTGCCGGCCAGAAGCCGAAGTTGTCATAGCACTCTTTATGCGTGCCGGCCAGTTCGCCCTCCGCATAGTCCCACTCGACGCGCAGGTACTCTTTCTCCTTGACGTCTTCCACGAACGTGATCCGCGCGATGTACCCGCCCGGTACTTCTCTGCGTCCCTCACCGCCGTAGTTCGGTGTTACATTGTCCCAGTTGTCAATCTGTCTCACAGCATTACCTCCTCCAGATATTTCTCGTATTTGATAGGGCCGTTAAGTCTCTTTGTCTGTTTGCAGTACGCACATTTTCCGCACCGTCTCGGCTCGATCTCATGCTTCTTGATCGCGTCGAACCGCCTGATGTAGTGCCGTACCACCTCGCCCGCACTCTCGATCAGCCAGTCCGGGAGCTCGACCAGGAGCAGGTCCGGATCCACTTCCTTGGTGACCGCAAGGATGTAGAACGGCCAGCGCTCGTTGTTCTTCGTGTACTTCCGGATCAGTTCCGTGTAGAAGTACGCCTGGATGTCGTACCCCCACGCCCGGATGAAGTCGAGTTTCTCGCCATTCCTGTAGACCGGCTCGAAGTCGCGCATGCACTTCAGGTCTACGATGCGTCCGTTCCCGAGCACGTCCAGTTTTCCCTTGCATTCGACGCCCTCGATCTCCCCGGTGACGATGAGCTGCTTCGCTCCCTCGAGGTACTCCATCGCGACCGGTTCTCTCTTGATCCGCGCGATCGCGTCCTCACAGACCGAGTATGTTTGCCTCAAGGCGCCGTCCTTCTTGAAGAGCTCCGGATGCTCTGTGTGGAACTGCTGCAGATCCCCGGTGAAGTACGCATCCACGTACTGGCCCTGGATGAGTGCCCGCGACGGTTCCCGGACAAACTCGCCTTCGATCTCGGCCAGAGCAGCGGCCTCACACTTCATGAAGTTCTTGAACTGCGAGGCGCTCATGTGCTCGGTCTCCTGGTAATAGTTCTCTTCGTTCAGGGTCATGACGCCACCTCCGGATCGAAGTCACGTACACGGACGGCCTCGGTGATCTCGCCGAACGCCGGGACCTTCTCGGTGTAGAGCTGGATCTTGCGCCCTATCCAGTCCTCGATGTAGGGCGAGCCGAGTGCCTTCGCGATCGCCTTCATGTTCGTTGCGTTCAGGATCAGAGGCTTCAGCCCTCCGTCCAGGTATGCGACCGGTTTCTCTTCTCTTCCTTGTGTGTTGGTGATCACCTCCTGTTTTACCTCGAGGATCCGGACGATCATATCTCTGCCGTCGAGATCCCACGAGCCAAAGTAGTTTGTGGTCGTCATCTTCTTCCAATGTGTTCTTGTCTCCGCCATTACTCTGCCTCCTCGTTGTTACCCACGTACACGGTATCGAGCTGGATCTCCGCGATCTCGTTTCCTCCGTCAGCAGCCATCTCGAGCAGGTTGGCGAGTTCTTCGCCGCTCTCGACCTCGAAGGCCGTACCGAATGCGCTGTATTTTCTCTCCCTGATGATTACTTTCACTTCGTTCACCGTATTCCTTTCATGTGCATAAACTCGTCTAATGACATCGGCTCCTCCTCGTCTTCGTTCAGCGGGTCGAAGCCGCACGGTCTGTCTTCCGGATCATAGTCGTACACCTCGCCGCAGTACGGACAGACGAGACAGTCCTCGAACGGATCATACGCGTCCGTGAAGCTGAACTCCGCCTCCTCGTCGCACGAACAGATGAAGTACGTGTTGTCGCGTGTGACTGACCTGTACTTACTCATGATCACCGTCGTCACCTCCCAGCGTGTCCGAGATCTTCCTCAGCTCCGCCAGGATCTCGACCAGGACGTCGTCCGACCTGGTGAACATCCCGACCTGCTCCGGTGTCTCTCTGTCTGCCGGACCCGGGAGTGCGTAGATGTCGATGCCGAGACGGTCCCGCAGTCTCCGGGCGACGTCGTCATTGATGCCGTTGACCTCGCAATTACTGAAGTAAGAGCTCGTCTTCTCACAGACCTGCGCTGCCAATGACGGCTTGATACCCTTCTTCTCGAACTCCGTGAAGAGGGCCTTCTTGTTCACCTTGATATAACTCCGCATCATGTCCTCCTTACTCGAGCCCGTACCATGCGTCGTGCTCATCTTCTTCGATGCCCTCGAACACCAGTCTGTCGAGGATCCTGTCCAGGACGATCGCCGCGATACCGAAGACCGCGATCAATCCGCATAAAGTCAATGTGAATGTATACATGTCAATCTCCTTCCTCTACGATGTAGACCGACCTGGTCGTGTCCTCGAACGAGTCCATGCTGTCATAGCCGATGTGCAGGTCTATGATCCCCGGAGGAAAACCGCCCCGGTCCTGCACCTGTACTTCACCGATACCCTCGATGTACAGGATCGTGCCGAACTCGAACTCGTCGCCGGTCGCCACCGTGTAGTACGGCGTCGGTGTGTATCCGCCCGCCGTGTAGTAGTTCTCACCGCCGCCCTCGTAGTATGCGTATGCCGTCACACGGTAGTCGCCGACGTAGGTCATCTCCGGCTCTGCCGGGAGCGCTGCCGTGCTGATCGCGATGCTGAGAGCGACCGCTGCCACCTGCGAAAGCATCGTTCTACTCCACGTAGGGCTCAATACCGAGCATCTCGCTGATCTTCATGATCGCCGGACGGCTGACGACCGTGCCGGAGCAGATGCCGGTCACGTAGTAGTAGTTGTATCCGGTCATCTTCGCGAGGTCCTTGCGTGTGAGTCCTTTGAGGGCGAGTGCCTTCGCGACTTCCGCCTTCCACTCTGTGAACGTGTACACCTGTTTGATCATTTGAAAACTTCCCCTTCCTCGAGCTTCTGGTAGAAGTTGACGCACGCTGGGCAATCCACATCTGTGCCGCCCGGTCTTCTTGCGCATCTCCACCGGTGCCGGCTGCGTCCGTCCGTGATCGGTGTCTTGAACGGGCAGTCGCCGCAGGTGTACGCCTCTCCTCTGAGCTCGTACTCGTCCCGGATGTTCTCCGGGATCTCAATGAATTCTTGATAAACCAAAAACGCGCTGTTGCCGTTCGCGAGGTTCCAGACCACCTCCGGACAGAACTCCTTCAGCTCCTCACTCTTCTGCGTGAGAAGTTCTCCGAGTTCCGCCGCGGTCCTTGCCTCGAGACCGACGTAGCGCGTCGCTCTTGTACGTTTCATGATCAGCCTCCTTTACCACGTACCTTGCACAATATCTCCGTAGGTGGTATAATTGAAGCCGAAAACCACAAAAAGTGTGTTGGTTCTCGGACTGGGGCAAAAATGGAAAAATGCTACCAGTCCTTTTCATTATGATTTTAGGAACAATTACCACCTGAGGACATTGTAAGCCTTCGCCCTCTTCATGTCAACAACTATTTGTGATATAATTCAAATATCTTAAATTAGACATCCAAGGAGGTGCAAAAATGCTTGGAGCGAATAAACAAAACACGACTACAGCAGCCGGACGCGTGAACATCCCTTCCGACGGACGCGTGCATGCTACGGTGTATCAGATGTCGATCACGCAGCTGGGTGAAGCCTGGGGGCGCGGGAACGCACTCGACGCGCATCTGCTCGACATGCAGGACGCCGGCGCGGAGATCCTCTCGGCAGTCCCGTATGTGTCAAACGACGGAAAGACTGTCAAGGTATTGATCCTGTTCAAGGCACCATTCAATTCATACTCACTGTAAAATCGACGATTTTAGCGTCTTTGGGGCGCGGTCGACCCGTCGCCCCTTTTTCGTGCTTTCTCGCCTCTGAGAGCCCGCTATACAGGATAGCGGCGATGCTGATACACGTACTCGTTCGTGACAACAAAAAAAGGGGCTCGAGGCCCCTCTTCTGCCGGTCTGCGGGCGGAGATTGACCCGAGACCGCCGTCTTCTATTTTGGTGTTGTCATGTCATGGATGCGGACGTCGTCTACTTCCGGGAGACCTGCGACCGAGGTCAGGATGCTGACGATCCCGGCGAGGACTGCAGCGGATGCGACGGCGAACCAGTCGACCTCCGTCACGCCGATCGCGTTGGTGCCGATCAGGGCGACCGCCGTCTGTGCCATCGTCTTCACGCTCCGGATCAGAGCCGCCCGGAGCCATGTTTTCCAGTTATCTCTGTTCATTTTTCCCTCCGTCTATTTCGTCGAGGATCCCCTGCAGCATGGAGGCCGCGTCAAAGTTATCCACAACCTTCCAGCGCGATGGATCCGGGAACCGCGGATCATACGGCAGTATCTTGCATCCGAGCGCTTTCGCCTCGATCGCACACCGTCCGACCGCGTACACTTCCTTATACCGGGCGAGTTCATCGAGGAGCCGGTCTCGGGGCAGGTTCTCGAGATAGTCAATCCCCGCCTCCAAAGTGAGCCCGGACCGCTTCACGGACCTGCCGACGAACGCCCTCTCCCTGGTCTTCTTCCCGGAGTGCTTCTTGACCTCTTTGACATCAATGGAGAGCGGAAGGTATACCGCCCTGCCGAGTGCCTTGACCTTCTCGCACGTTTCCGGGATCCCGCATACGAGGACGAGGTCTTTGTACCTGGAGAGCCAGTTATAGTTCTCCGGCGTTTTGTTGTTGTGGATAAATACGACCGCATGGTCGCACGCCCTTCCCTGGACGTTGATGGTGATCCAGTTCCGGTCTGTCTCCACGTTCGGGATGATGTTCCTGCAGATCTCCTGCGAATAGTAGTACGCCCCGTTCCACATGCCGGCGCCTGTCATGTTGCCGCGTCTCCGGATGTATTCAGGATGTTCGTGATTGATTATCATGTTAGCCACTTATCAGGTCGTAAAGATTGACGCCGTAAACTCTCGCTGTATATGTGCCGTTGATCGTACCGGTACTGGTACTGTTGTACCGCTGATACATGGGGATAGTTGCGGTGCCGCCTGATACCGTGCAACTATTTGGGTAGATACCGTAAGCTGTTGTGCCCGCTCTTGTGGTGGTTACACCGCTTGATGAAATCTTACTGTTCCATCTTGCCGTTGCCACCGTTGCGCCGTTCTTCGTGGTCACATTGGACGATGCCGTCAGATAAATAAGACCCACCGTTGCGGTGTGCCTGTTGTTGGTGACGGTGTTGACCGATGTCTCGACGATCAGCAGGTCGTAGTTATTGACGCTTGAGACGCTGATGCTCTTGCCGGTATCGGTGGCCGTAGTCGATGATGTCGAGATTGTGCCCATGTTCAACGTCGCAAGGAGCGTACCGACCCCGCCGCCTCCCCCACCTGATGCGGTTCCGGTCGTCTGTGTTCCGGACGCATCGAAGAAGATTTTCCCCTGGGCGACGTCTGCAGCGCTCGCCGTCGTTGGCGTGACATCCGTGAAGAGTGCCGTGCCGCCTCCCGTCTTCGGCAGCTGGACACCGGGCACGGCCGAGTAGTTCGCGCCCAGTAGTGTAATGTTCTGTGCCATGATGCACCTCCTTTACGAGATGCTGAGGATTTTGGTGCTCGAGTTCTGCGAGATGGTCGGCATCGAAAGGGATCCGGACACGCCCAGGATGCTCTTGCCGCTCAAAATCGAGGAGGCAACGCAGTCAGAGACGGCCGATGTCGCGATAGAAACCGTGCCGCCAGTCGTGTACCCTGCCGGGATCGTGACGCTGCCGGCCTTCGTGCTGATCGTGCCGCCTGTGCCGCCGTTGTTGGCCATGCTGCCGGAGATGGATCCGGAAGGACCGTATGCGGTCTTACCTGTCAGGATGTCGCCCGCCGCTGCATCTGCGCTGGCCGTGTCGAAGAATTTAGCCGTACCGCCGCCGCTCTTCGGGATGTCGACTTCCGGGACGTTGCTGTATGTAACGCCGTTAATAATTACGTTCTGTGCCATTTTTTCCTCCTGTTAGGATACTGTGAGAGTTGACCCGTCCCACGTGATGAGTCCGTAGTTGTTCGGGATCCCCCCGATGGTGATGTCTTCGGTCATCATTTTCCCGGCGGTCTCGAGGACCTGCGCCTCGCCTGCCGGTGTGACTGTATACGGTCCGTCGTACCTCGGGACGATGCTCGCCCGGACAGCCGTGTCCATGCCGAGGCCGACCTCTGTGCCGCCGCTGACAGTCAGCGGGATTCTGTCGCCCGTCTTGACGTCAAGCGATACCGGGACCGGTACGACCGTGCTCACGCCAGGACCTCCGGTTCGAGGTTCGGCTGCCACCAGGTCGTCGCGATATCCGAAGCTGCGCGGACGGTCTTGTCCGCTTCCTGGTACGTCCAGTTGACCTGGATCTGGACCTCGCCGGACGGGAGTGCGAGAGTCTCTTCCTGGGAAAGATAGACCTCGATCTCGTTATCATTGACGACGAGAGCGCTGCCGGTCTTCTCGAGGATCTTCTCGCCCCGTCTGCCGAACGTGACGTAGACGTTCGACGCCATGCCGAGGTCGATGTCATTCGGAAGCGTCAGCGTGAACGTCGGCGTGATGCCTTTATACATAGGGCGCTCCTTTCTCGAGGTCGTCCAGCCGATGGTTGGCGACCTTCATCTTCTCATCGAACACATCCGCCTTCGTCTCAAGTGCGTAGACGCGTTCGATCACTTGGTTGTGTTTTTCTACTTCTCGCGTGAGGCTCCGGATCTCTGCCGTGATGCTCGCCTTCAGGACCTCGAAGTCGGTCTCTGCTTTCGCTGTTCTTCTCCGGTCCATGTAGTAATTGTTGAGCAAACAGACAAGGATCGCCGCGCCCGCCGAGACGAGTGCCGCTGTCATGCTCATCGCCTCCCTCTACTTTCTGACCGCTTTCGCCGCCTTCAAGGATGCCGGTCCGAAGAAGCCGTCGACCGTCAGCTTCTCGCTCTTCTGATACGCCTTGACCGCTTTCAGAGTCGCGGGGCCGAACGAGCCGTCGATCTCGAGACCGTAGTTACCGTACCAGTTAAGGAACTTCTGCAGACGCTTTACTTGTGTGCCGGTGTCGCCTTTGGTGAGATACCCTTTCTCCGGCAGCACCGGGAACGTCGCCGTGTACTTCGTCTCCTTCTTCGCCGGTTTGCTCTTCTCTGTCTCGACCGGCTTGCCTGTGCTCGCGAGTTTCTTGATGTGGTAGTAGTTCGCCACCGCCTCGCATACCGCGCCCCAGATGTCATATAGACCGGCGTGGTACCGTTTCATGTCGTCTTTGTTGTCGATGAAGCACGTTTCGATCAGGATGTACGGGATCCCGAGCCGGTTGCACGTGTTCATGTTCATCAGGTCGGTTCTCTGCTTCGCGCCTCTGTTCGTGAAGCCGAACGAAGCGATCGCCTTGCTGACTGCCGCCGCGAGTGCTTTCGTCTGTGCCGGACGGTACAGGACTTCCTCGCCGTGTGCCGAACCATTGAACGCGTTGAAGTGCAGCTCGATGACGAGGTCGTAGTCGATGAACGACCGCTGCATCCGCCCGAGCTTGTTGTCTTCGTATGCGTTCCGGGAGACCGGATACCGTTCGACCTTGCAGTCGTAGGATTTGAATTTACCCTCGAGGATGGACGAGCCGGTCCGTGTCAGGTCTGCCTCTTTGTATCCGCATCCGACCGCTCCGGAGTCGCCGGCACCGTGACCGCTGATGAGTAGTATTTTCATGTTGTTCCCTCCTATGCGATTCTGACGGCCCGCGCGTTAATCGTTACGGTCATGGCGGCGCCCGAAGTTTGGAAGACACGGACGGTATACGTCCGCGTTGCCGTTGGCGTAACAATCGCCACAGGCTGCAGGTCAACAGAATAAGACGCGCCCATATTGTTTGACCTGACGCGCGTTGATGCCATGTCGGTCGTATTGTAGCCCCACGCGGCGCCGCGATATCCCGTGTTTGATGTAGCGTACCTGACAGACGCAACCAAGACCCATACGCCAGCATCCAGCGTAAAGCCGACGGCGGTATCGGTTAGCGTCGATCCTGACGCAATAGACGCCGTTTCGCCTGAAATGTCCGCAGGCGTGTAGCCGATAGCGCTGGAATGGTTGTATAGAGTGACGCCGCCAACAACGTCAAGGTCAGAATTTACTTCGACGTCGCCGTCGTTGTTAACGTAGACAAGGCCGTCGACGACGTTCGTGTTATTGCTCTGGTTGATCCCGAGAGCATCCGCGAGACTCGTCGACAGGTTGCCGAGTTCCATGTTCTTGTATCTGCCCTTCAGGACGTCCCACTCGGTGCGGACGATCTTGAACGTGCCCTGCATGTTGTAGCGCGGGAAAATGACATTGATGGAGTCACAGAGCCGGCATTGAAGCAGGTTGCTGAAGCCCGCGAACTCCTCGAAGTCCTGCAGCCGGACGAAGTCGACGCTGATGTTCTGCGACGGGAGGTTGACCTGCCCGCTCTGCATCATCGAGAGCGCCGTGTTCTGCAGCTGCGTCTTCGTGGGTTTGTTCTCGAATTTATCCGTCAGGTCGAGCGGGATACAGATATCCCGGCCGCCGAACGACACAAGCCCGGAGTCGACCTTGTTGCCGATCACGACGACACCGCCGTCTCCGCCGCTCCAGTACGGTATGCAGGACGTGTATGTGCCCTGATAATCCGTCTCTTCCGTGTAGTCGGACAGGTTGAGCCCGTACCGGATCGTGAAGTCGCGCCTCTGCCCTCTTGCCCGGTGTGCGATTACATTCCAACGGTCGAACTCGTACTCGGGATGGTACGCGTCGAGGATGCTCCCCTCGATGCCGCCGAGCATCTGTCTGACGCTGCGCGGGATCCCGTTCGCCGCCGACATGTACGCCGTTGAGGTGTAGTCCGCCTCGTAGGTGAACGGGTTCGCCGGCTGTGCGTTGTTCTTCAGCATCGTAAGAGCCGACGCAAGCGAGTTGATGCCTGTGCCATTGACGGTATATCCGCTTTGTCTGTACGACAGATGAACCGCATGGAAGGACACGACGCCGCCGATCGGTCTGGACATGCTGACGATGTCGAACGGCTGCACATCGCCCGTGTCGTCGTGCGTCACGCCGATTATTCTGCCGAGTTGGATATCGTCGAAGCGCGCGCCGTCTACCGGGTATGAAAAGTCACACTCGTAGATACCGTTCCGCTCTTCGGTGACGACACACTCGATCATGTCGTGCAGGCGCCCGATACCATTCGAGGCGAAGGCCGTTTCGTCGGCAGCGTATAGTATAGGCTTCATTCCTGCCATGCTTATACCTCCCACCAGCGCGGCGTAATTCTGACGTCTGTAATAGTGCCGTTATATGTGACGCTGTTCTCGCCCGGCTGCAGCGTTGGCAGCATCGCCGGGAAAGAAACGACCGAATTGACGGACGCGGGCAGGCCGTTTTTGAGGATGTAGGCTTCGCCAAGGTCCATATCGAGGTAAACGTCATTAGTGCCAGCGACAACGGAAGAATCGACTATGATTCGCCCGATTTCGATTCTGTAAACGGACGGGATAATATACGAAGATGTTGACCCGAACGACGGTACAGAAAGCGTGATACTCGCGTCGCCGTCATATGTGATGTGTTCCTCGAAGTCCACTTCGTGATGGTATGTGTTGCCCGCGGTCGTTTCGAAATCGCAATACCATGTCTGTGTTGCCGTGTATGTCTTTGGTGTGCCCGCGGTAAACGTCAACGGTGTAGAAGTTTGCGCGAATCGCGTTTCGAATGTTTCGGCCTCATCGCCGCCGATGTTGTCAAGTCTGTCGTCCAGTATCCCGCTGTGAGATTTCACGGGAATATGCCCGGGCGTGGCCATCGTGTCGAACGTCATCGTTACCGACTTCCGTTCCATGCGGAACATGAACCCGACAGACGGAAGTTCGTTCGCCGGGATAATCGTTATTGTATCTCCGTCGTTATATAGTCCGTGATTAAGATTGACGACAAGTTGAAGATCGGCGGCGGCTATCGGTTTGTATTCCTGCCGCGGTTCTGCCAGTATGATTTCGCCCATCGGATAACCGCCTACAGTCGTGATGTCGTCATTAATGGACAACTCGCCGCTGCCACTCAGAACGACGAGCGGAGCCGATTCGAACAGCGTCGGGTTTGTTACCGTGTCACCGTCGTCCACGCTGATCTCGTCTTCCCCGCTCTTGAGAAAGCGCTGCGGTTTGCAATCGAAAACGATGTTGAACTCACCCGCCAGAAGCTGTGCCGGTTCCACATCGAGCCCGGACCGGTAGACCGCCATCCGATACTCGTCCGGGTTGTACTCGTCCTCGAGCCGGCAGTAGCCTTTCCGGGAGGCGAGCATGTTCCTGAGGGCGCTGATGCCCTGTGCGAAGTCCGCTTCCGTGTTGCCGAACAGACCCGCCGGGTACGTGACCGTGATGTTCGAGAACCGGCCGTTGTCGAGCGCATACGAACCGTTTCGCCCGGGGATGTCGATCATCTCGACGTCGCGCTCCGGAGCGTTGAAGACCGCGTCCCCGGAGATATACACACCGTAGTCTTTCGAGTCGATGCCGTCGAAAGTGAAGCCTTTGAAGATGGCTCCTGTCTCATTTACTGCCATGCGAGCGTCCTCCTTTTCTCGGTCTCAATCAGGACCTTTCTGACCTCTTCGGCGAGCGACCGCACGCTCTGCCCTTCCGCTCCGTATACGTTGACCGTGATGCCGCCACCGGTACCGGCGATCTTGTTCGTCATCTTATCCATCTGCGCGAACAGTTTGTCGAGCGGGATGATTGCCTCCGGACCCGCTTCGCCGGCGATTACCATCTGCGCACCGGTCAGGACGCCGCCCTTGGCCAGTCTCGGAAGTGTGACCGCACCGAGGTATCCGATGTTGAGCGGGCTGTGATCGTTGATGAACTTGATGATCTTGTTGACCGTCACGACGACGTGGTTCAGTTTAGATTCCAATGACGACATCAGATTGTTGATGCCTGTCTTGACGCCGTTCGAGATCGCCGTGGAGATGTTCGTGCCGATGTCCTTGAACTTGTTCTTGATCTTCGTCCAGAGGCCGCCCCACCATTCGCCCCAGCCGGAGAACACGCCTTTGATCGCTGACCAGGCTCCGGAAAACTTATTCTTGAACCAATCTTTAACTTTCGTTCCGTTTTTCCCGGCGAACACGTTTTTAATTGATTCCCACTTTCCGTGGAAGAAGTCGTAGATGCCCGTAAAGCCCGCCTTGATGCCAGAGATCGCGCCCTCGAACTTGCCTTTGAACCATTCTTTAACTTTTCCAAAAACGCCCTTGATGGTGTCCCACCGTGCCTTGAAGAAGTCGTAGACACCGGTGAAGCCCTGTTTGATCCCGGAGATGGCAGCGCTGAACTTGCCTTTGAACCACTCCTTGACCTTAGCGAAGACCTTCTTGATGTTCTCCCAGACGGTTTTTGCGATCGCCACCGCTGCATCCTTCAGAGCTTTCGAGAGCCCCGGGAGAGCCTTGACGAGTGCGCCAATCATGTCACCGACTGCCTTCAGGAGCTTCGGCAGCACGACCGGGACCGCCTCGACGATCTTGCCGATGAGGTTGATCGCGGCCTGCAGCAGTTTCGGTGCGTAGACCGGGATCTCTTTGACGATGGCCTCGAGCAACGTCATGAGCCCCTGGATGACGATCGGAGCGTTCTTGACGATCGCCGCACCGATGCTCTTCAGGATCTCGACGACCTTCGGGATCAGTTCGCCGATTTTCTTGCTCGCCTTCTTGACCATTTCATCGAAGGCCTTGACCAGTTCATCCGCACTCTTCCCGGACTTGCCGATCGCCAGACCGAGACCGGCGAGTGCTGCGACGATCAGCCCGATCGGGTTCGTGAGGAGCCCCAGAGCCCTGCCGAGCTTCGGGAACTTGACCGCGACCTTTGCGACCGTTTCCGCGACCGCTTTCATCTTGCCGCCGAACATCTGCATCAATTTACCGATTCCGATCAGGACCGGGGACAGAGCCGTAAGCGCCGCCGTGAAGCCACCAAATTTGGCGAGTTTAGCCCCGTTCAATTTGGCGATTACCCCGGCGAACTTCGACGCGGCGTTCGTCACCTTCTTCATCAGCGGAAGAAGTGTTCCGGCGATCTTCGTGCCGATGATCTGGACCGCCTGGCTGAAGACGAGCTTGATCGTGTCGATTTGATCATTGAACTCGTTCGCCTTGTCAAGCTCTTCCTGGCTGACTGGTTCGAGGCCGTGCTCCGCCATGATCTTCGCGACTTTCTCATAGGTAGCGCCGCCGTCCTCGATGATCGGGTTCAGTTCGTTCGCGCTCTTACCAAAGATGGCCATCGCGATCGCGTCGCGTTCCGTCTCGTTCTCCATCTTGCCGAGTGCGGCGATGGTCTCATCGAAGACATCGTTTGCATCGCGCAGGGACCCGTCGGCGTTGGTGATGTTGATCCCGAGCTGCTCGAAGTACTGCGCTTGCTCGTTCGTGCCGTCCTGAGCGCCGAGCATGTTCTTCTTCAGCTTCTGGTGCGTTTTGGCGAGTGCCTCGACCGAGACATCCGTCAGATCCGACGCGGCGGCGTACAGCTGGAGGTCGTGCGTGGAGATCCCCGTCTGCTTCGACAAGGTGTTCAGCTCGTCCGCTGTCTGCCCTGCCTTGTACGTGACCGCACCGAGCGCACCGGTGATGGCACCAGCCGCCCTGCTGACCGGAGCGAGCGATCTGCCGGCGCCTTCGATTTTCTTGCCGGCTGCCTCGAACGCATCACCCAGTTTGTACAAGCTTGTCGTCTTAGCGTTGACCTTCGCGAGTTCTGTCTGGAAGTGCTTCAGCTTCGACTCGGTCGCGATGATCTCCCGCTGCAGTTCGCGGTACTCTTCGGAGTTCTTGTCGACTTTGTCCGCGTCGAGTTGGTTCTGCATATCCTTCAGGTCTTTGAGGGATGTGGTCGTCTTCTCGATCTTCTGCTTCAGGAGGTCCTGCTTCTGCTTCAGGAGGTCGACATTCTTCGGGTTGAACTTCAGAGCATTGTTGACCTTCTTTAGTTCCGCATCGACGCCTTTCGTGCTCTGCCGGACCTGCCGCAGCGCCTTATCAAGTTTTGTGGTGTCGCCGCTAAATTCTACGGTGATGCCTTTTACGTTAGTGTTTGCCATCTATGCCTCCAACGTATTCCCACTTCAGGCCGTGGGTGTGTGCTCTTTTGCCTTGACAGCAAAGACATATTTTCGACTGCGGCACGCCTTTTGCCTCGGCCGCGATCCCTTGCGATTCGAAGACCTCTCCGGTCGTGATGCATCTGACAGGCCGGCTTTTGCCGTTCCGCTTTCCTCGCATCTTACCTATTAATGCCTCGGAGATCTTCTGCTTCTGTTCGTCGCTGACCGGATGACCGAGCGCCGCCAGCCGCATCTTCTGTTTCGTTTCCTCGGAGTGGTGTTTTCCGAGCATCGAAGGGACGTACTGTCCGCCCGGGGATATGTTGTATCCGTAGCGTCCGTCCTGTGTCTTGTACTTGGCGATGTACTCGCGCTCGAGCTGGTTTGCCTCGTCGATCGTCAGGCCTTCCTCGAGGAACTCGTGCGTGAAGTTGTCCCAGCCGTATTTTGCGATCGCGTCCCGGAAGCGCGGACATTGTTCGTAATTCTTCCCGTTTCCGCTCCAGCGCCGTGCCGGGTTGTTCGTGATCCCGACGTACTTCTTCCCGTTGATTTTGTTCATGTGAACATACACAACGTATTTGGACATGTATGCCTATCCCTTCCGGCCTCCGAAGTAGGCGTCGATGTCTGCCTGTGTCGCCCTTCTCTTCTTCGGCTTGCTGTCTTTCCTTGACCGCTCTTCCTGGTTGTCGTACTCCGTGCAGTAGTCGACCAGTCCGCCGAGCGTCATGTGCTGCATCGCCTCGTAGGAGACGCCTCTCCTCTGGCCGGCGATCATCAGCGCGTCGAGGTTTATTTCGCTGCTTCCGGCTTCAGATCCTCGACGCTCTTCCGAAGCCGATTCCAGTTTTTTGTCGAGATCATCGCCTTGAGGACGAGATCGAAAACTGCAGCGCCGATGATGTCGAGCGGGAACCCCTCGAACTGGCGCACCCACACCTTCGGCTCCCGGATGTCTTCGTCTGCGTTCTTCGCGAGTGCCCAGGTGATGTTGATCAGGTCGACCGCCTCGATCGCGCTCGCCTGCAGGATCGCGTCGTGCAGCGCGTCCGGGTCGATGTTCTTGATCGTGTCCAGGTCGGCTTTCTGCCCGGGCTTGATCGCCTGGACCGCGCCGTATGCGATGTCGATGCCGGCGTTCAGGACCGGGACGAGTGCCGGGACGATGTCACGCCCGAACTGCTCGCGGTATGCGATCATCCAGCCGATGTTGTTGTCGAGTGTCAGCTCGTTCTTGACGCCGTTCTGCGTCCACTTAACTGTCTTTTGCATGTCTTTCTCCTCCGTGCCCGCTGTGCCAGATAGCGTTGTGCAGCGCGGGTTTTATACGCGCCGTCGAGGTATTTATCCTCCGCGCGCTTTCTCTCCTTAAATCAGCGATTTTACGCTGCCACGCGAAAAAGGGACGGCTCGCGCCGCCCCTCTTCGTGTCGTGCTATGTCCTACTCGCTCGGCAGCGCCGGAACGGGCGGATTGCTGAAGAGTGTCGCGTAGCCCGCGTCGCCCTTCTCATAGGTCACCATGACGATGCCGGTGTTATTGTCGCCGATGAAGGAGACGTTGCAGGTCTCGGTCACAGGCTCGACTGTCTCGTCGGTCGTGCTGTACGCACGGGACGGAGCACCGAGGTCGCCATTGTAGAAGATGACCCTGCGGGCGGCTTCGTCGCCCTGGATCTCGAACATCATGTAGATCTTCGGCTTGCTCGGGTTCTTCGTTGCAGCGAGGCCGCCGTCGTCGAGTTCAACAAAACCCATGAAGTCTTTTTTGAACGCGTCGTCGAACATCGCCACCTCGAGATCGCCTTCGTAAGCGCCGGAGCCCATGACGGTGTAGTAGTTGATGTTGTCCGCACGGAAGTGGTTCACGTCTGTGTTCGCTTCCGGGGAGAAGCCTACAGCGCCCGCCTGATGGTACGGAGTGCCGAGAGTGATGGTCCCGTTGGTGTCCGTGTATGTACCAACATACAGATCGCTGAAGCCGAAAAGGACTTTATTCGCCATATACTGGCCTCCTTTCGTCCGTTAACTTAGATCGTAGTAGATGAGGTAGATGCCTTCGTCGTCGATGTACGCGTCGTCGCTCTTGCTGAACTTCCAACCGCCCTCGATGAATGCGTCCTCGATGGCTGTCTCGAGCGCTTCGTCTTTCTTGGCGAAGTAGAGCTCGACCTGGTAGGTGTTCGCCCGCCAGTAGGTCGTGCTGTCGGCCTGCATCTGTGTCTGTCCGCCTCCGATGTACGCGATGTACGGAAGGCTCGAACCGTTCACAAAATGCGAGTAGACCGCCGGGATGTGGTAGTCCTGCGTGATCCCCGCGAGGACCGTTACGATGTCTTCTCTGTTGCTGATCGGGATCATTCACTCACCTCCTCGATGCCGTCGATGTGCTCGAGGTTGCGTTCGAGCGTCAGTTCGAGGTCGTCGCTGTCCGGTCTCTGATAGGACCGTGTGACGGTGTAGATCCCGCCCTGCCAGCCGACTATCTTCTCGCCGTTGTAGTCGCCGAAGAAGATGACGATCATCACGGACGGTTTCAGACCTTGAGCCGCCGCCTGGTAGAACTCGTTAGCGCCGACGCTCCGGATCTGACGCACATAGACGGTCCGCCCCTCGTAGGTCTTCACCTCGTTCAGGGCGGCGTCCTGTGTGATGTACTCCGTGTACAGAGTTGCAGTAGTCTCGAACATGTCAGCCCTCCAACCAGTCGGTGTTGCCCGTGTGCGTCGAAAGCTGAGCCTTCTGCTCGTCATAGGACTTCTGAAGACGGTCTGCATCGGACGGCATGCCGAAGTGCAGTTTGCAGTACGTCACGATCGCTTTCGTGACCGCCGCGTCGCACGTGTCGAAGTTTGAGACGCCCGCGATCCGCAGGTCGTCCTGTGCCGCTTCGATCAGCATATTCAGTTCATCGTCGAATGCCTCCGTTGTTACCCGGAGCGACTTCTTAATGAGATTAAGCATCTTTTACCTCATAAGCATTAAAAAGTATCAGGCCGCCGTGGGTGTGGCGGCCTTGTGTTGTTAGTGTGCCGAACACGGGTTACTTGTTGTTGAAGATGGTGATGTAACCGCTGAAATACTTTGTTGCATCAACTCCCATAGAATCGGAGCAACCAAGTTCCATCGACAGTTCCATGTTATCGGCTTCAACCGTGAACGTGATTGGTTCGCCCGGTGCACCGCCAATGGTCGGATCATCGTCAACAAAATACCCGACATACATGTCGGATGTCGGCGTAACGGTGACGGTATAACTCCCGACCACAGAATCCATAGTTGTAAGAGTGACCCACTTGCCGGTATCTCTTTCTTCTTCTGTCAGGTCTTCATAGTAAATTGGGAGAACCGACTCAAGCGCCGGCGTCGTTTCAATCGCGGGGCTTATGCTGATGGATTTGATCCCGCTGCCCTCAGTTATTCCGAGTCTTCACCCGCTTCGATGATAACAAATTTGCCCGGAGCCACGAGGTCAACAGCGACCATCATGCGACCGATGACGCGAACGATGTCAGCAGGTGCTTCTGTGTACTCGTCGAAGATGAAGTTGACTTCGTCGCCGTTCGGGAAGTT
>JAEIGA010005197.1_pt1 | contig 19980 bp, 17 predicted proteins | sample 9270691 | NCBI WGS metagenome assembly JAEIGA01 (sample SAMN17057246, study PRJNA624740) | gut metagenome | biome: biome; isolation source: fecal sample | host: Bos grunniens | place: China: Xizang | collected 2019 | reverse complement strand
GACTACGAAAGAAAGTATTATAGAACCTATCTTGGCTTGTCTATCGATAACAGTATAAACGATGGCGAAGGCAGAGGCGTTGATAAATCATTCTTAATTGGCAAATTCTTTGGTCGTAAGAAATATGCAAGACGAGCATTTGAAACAAATCAAGAAATTTATTTCGCAACCAAATATTTTGGCAATAAAGCACTTGAAGATGTTTTCTACATCAGAGGCAATGTGCCTATTGGAGGCAATATAAAGCCAAACTACTCTCTCACTTTGGTTCCTTACTCTGATATGTATGTTTGTGTAAAATATGGTAGTACAGGATCTCCAGTCCATAAAAAGATTAAAGCCGGACAAACATGCGTCTTTGAGAGCGATGCAGAAAGAATGGACTTCATTTATGTTTATGCTGCAAGCTACATTCAGGAAGTTGGAGATCTGTCAAGATGTTATGTTGGCGATAATAACTTCTCTAATGCAACTCGTTTGCAAAAACTTGTTATTGGTAGTACTGTTGATGGCTATCAAAACACATTCATGAAAGAAGTATTAGTTGCCAATAATCCTCTTCTAGAGTATTTAGACCTTAGAAACATTTCAGGTATTAATACCGAAATTGATGTTAGAAGTTGCAGCAACCTTAAAGAGCTGTACGCAGAAGGCACAAATGCAACTGGCGCACTTTTCGCAAATGGTGGCCTATTGCAAATCGCACATCTTCCAAACACAATAACATCATTGTCAATGAAGAATTTGAATTATATCAAAGACTTTGTTGTTGCTGGTGGTTATAATAATTTGCAAACTTTAATTGTAGAAAATACTCCAAGCATTGACACATATGATGTTGTTATGAGCGCCCCACTTTTAAAATTAGTTAGATTGATTAATTTGAATTGGGGTTCTGCATATCAAATTGAAAACAATGCTATTTTCGAGAGATTATTTGCTGTTGGTGGTATTGATTCTTCTGGACATGAAACTGATCCTAAACCTGACATTGGTTTTGGTGGCTCGGTATTAACTGGTACTGTTTCTGTCCCAGTAATTGGACAGTACGAATTGTATAAGTACAAAACTGCATGGCCTGATTTAACAATTAATCCAACTACTACTATCAAACAGTTTGTAGTTACATTTATAAACGACGATGGTACTGTTTTGGATACTCAATATGTAAATCAGTTTGAAAATGCAGTTGATCCTATTACAAGAGCAAATAATCCTATCGCAACTCCTACAAAAGATAGCACAATACAATACAACTATACCTATGCTGGTTGGGATAGTACGCTAACAAATGTTGTTGCAGATAGAACAATTACTGCTACTTATAAATCATCTTTAAGAGAATATACCATTCAATATGTTTCAAAAGGAACTCCAGTGAAGACATCTAAAGGTTTATATGGAGATACAATTATCTATAGTGGAGACACTCCAGTGTACACAAAGGAAGAGCCACATGCATTCTATTTGTTTAATAGATGGGACAAGAGTGGTCGTTTAACTGGCGATTTTGATGAAAATGGAGTAAAAACTGTTAACGCAATTTTTGACAAATTTGAATATGTTGATGGATGCTTTGATGGTAAAGATATATCAGATATGAGTCTAGTTGAAATTTATGCAATGACAAAACTAGGACTTGAAAGTCAGTATGTCGAATCAAAAGACAGTATATCTATTACTCTTGGCAATGATATTAGTTATGACGACATTGAAGAAGAGGTTGTTATTGCAAACAAAACAGTATTCAATGGTTCAAATCATATTGATACTAATATTAAGTTGTTTGATGAAGATAAAGACTTTGTGTTAGCTATTGAATATTCTATGGATAGCAATAATACTAACAACAATGTTCTAGCGCAATGTTTCTCTGGATATAGTACCAATGGTTTTAGACTTTGGTACAATTCTGGCGCAAAACTTGGTTGGGGTTCATCCAATGAATCAATATCAGAGACAGGCCGAAGAGAAATTGTGGTTATTCGTCATGTAAAAGGCGAACAATGTGTTCACGTTTATGTATCTAATACAAGTGGTGATGCGTCAACATATGTAAATATTGCTGGCAAGTCAGATATGAAACATAATGGTACACTTGTGTTCGGCTGTAATAAAGCAGATGATGGATCATATGAAAATCACGCTAAGGGTATTGTCTACTGGTGTAAAGTATGGTATTCAGATTTTGGTCATGAAGCTTGTTCTCAACTTGCTTGCTGGCCGCATGAACATATTGATTTGGAAATGTGTGGATTTAAACGCTACTATTTAAGCGATGGTTCAGGCAAGCGTAGTTCTATGTCATTCTTGGCATCAAATGTACTAAATAATCCTATGGCATTATATAGTGACTACAATGCAACAAATGAAGGCGGATGGGCAAATTGTACACTGAATACATATTTAAACAGTAGAATATATAATGCAATTCCAATTGTATGGAAGCAGCTAATTAAGCAAGTTCAAGTTAAATCTTCTGCTGGTAACAAGTCTACGAATATTGTAGATTCTGACTGTTACATTACAATTCCATCAGTTAAAGAAATATCTTCTTTGGTTAGTGGTGATCCATATGATAATGAGGGTAGTACAATTGATTACTTTGTTTATCCTGAAGATAGAATTTGCTACAACGAAGATGGTATTGCCGTAAATTATTGGACACGTTCTCCAAATGCTGGATATTCTAGTTATAACTATTATATTAAGAGCGATGGTAGTGCGCAGCCAATTGGTACTTTAACTAACAAATACTATATCAGAATTATGATTTCAATTTAAGGATGGTGGTCTTATGTATTATAAAGTGTTAAAAGATAATAAAGTTATAGATGTATTAGACCATCTAACTTTTGTTAAATATCAAGAGAAGCATGGCATCATGCTTCTCTCTGATATATCAAATGCTCAGGGAGTTGTATCTTCTGATGAAAATGCTGTTTGGCACGTTGCAGGCATGAATGATATTCCAGTTGATGGATATGACACTGTAAGGTTAATTGAAATTGATAAACATGAGTATAATCAATTAAAAGTACTGAATGGCAAAACTCCAGAAGAAATTATTGATGCATATACCCTTCTGTTACTCGAAGGAGGTATATTATGAATCAGTTTGTAGAAAGTCTAGCTAGACTATATAAAGATAATGAGATTGACAATAAAACATTAGATGCTCTGTTAGCATCTAAAAAGATTAATAAACAGGAATATGATTATATTATTTCTGTAAAGAAGGTGGTGTGATATGTACACTATTTTGTTGAACGAGACGAATGAATTGGTCACAAGCGTAAAAGAAAGAATTATGCAGCGCAGTAAGCTAGTTGATAGTTTGCATTTTCTAGTAGATCCAATTTATAAAGGATTTGACATGAGTGACTTTACTGTAATGCTTGAGTATCTATTGCCTATTAGTAGAGAATATAAGACTGAAATTTTAGTAAAGTCTGATGCGCTATATAAAGAAAAACTTGAGTACAAGCTGCCTTTAGATACCAATTTAACAAAAGAACATGGCAATGTGGAATTGCAGTTGACTTTTGTTAAGGTAGAATTAGATGCTGATGGAAAATCAACCCAAAGAGTAAGAAAGACCTCTCCTACTATTCTTACCGTACTACCAGTTTCTGCTTGGTCTGATATTGTTGCAGATAGTGCGCTTAACGCAGTTGACCAAAGATTAATTCAAGCAGAGGCCATGTTGAATGCAATGAGTGATATGACACAGTATATATATGAAAATAAGGCAGACAATATTTATTATGACGAAGAAGGTAAATATATTCAACTTACTGCCAATGGCAATCTAATTGGTGATCGAATTAATATTGGACACGTTGATACAAATGTCACTGCTATTGAGATTGATGAATCTGGGTGCATGATTGTTTATTATTCAAACGGAAGTTTTGAAAATGTTGGCAAAGTTATTGACACAGAGTGCGCAGGAGTTTATATTCCTTCATTGAGTGTTGATGGCATTATGACATTTACATTAAAAGACAAAGCTGAAGAGCCAATTTATCGCTTTGATGTTGACAAGTCAAACAATTGGTATCCTCTTGAAGGTGTAGAAACAACAACTACATACGTTTGGGAAGAATTATAATTTTGTTGGTTTAGCGAAAGCTTTTCCATATATTAAATTATTTTAAGAAAGGAGAGAAAAATGGCTAATCAAAATGTTCGTTTTTATTTCGCAAATCAAAAAGCAAAATACGATGCGTTGGTAGAAAAGAACCCTGTAGCGTTGTACTTTATCGAAGATGTAGAAAATAATTTTTACGCACTTTATAAAGGTGAAAATCTAATTGCTACTGGTAGTATGGCTACGTCTATGGCTGCTGGACTAATGTCTGCTGAAGACAAAGCAAAGCTAGATGCTTTAGCTGCAAGTGGCAATATGGATTTAATTCCAGTTGATAGTAGTATTATTATTGAAGACACAGAAGATGGCAAGTCTATTGGTGTTGCTATTTCTACCAAAGAAGACAACTTGATTACAGTAGAAGATGATGGTTTATTTGCTTCTGTAGACTCCTTGCCAATTGACAAAATTGTTGGTCTAGAAGATAAGTTAGATGCAATTGAAGATGGCATTGACTCTATTCCTAGCACATATGCTACCATCGATCTCATTAAGAATACCATTGCGCCAATCAAGTATGAAATTTCTAATACTCCAGAAGGCACTTTGGTTAATTATTGGGAAAAAGAAATCAGAATTATGTGTCCGTCTAATGCTAAGTTTGTTAAGCAGAATGTTGGTAGTGGTGGTAATGCAAACATGTATTACATGACATTTACAACTTATGCACCTGAAAATGCAGTTACATTTAAAGAAGGCGACAGAGGCGTTATTGTTGACGAAGTTCTTGATTTCGAAAACACTGCTGGAACTGGTGTAGACAAGTATGGCAGAAAATTTAAAAATCACTGGTTTGCATTGGCTTCATATGACGAGGCTAAAAACACTTGGACTTATTTTGGCGAAAATTCTTCTGCTGAAAAGTACATTGGATGGGATTACGTTGTAGAATGGTACGACGCAAATGGCATAAAGTTTGCTTCTGACTCTATTCGTATTAACCTGTCTAACGAAAATTGTTCTGACAGTAGTGTTCCGTACTATATGAATAATTATGCCACTGTTGATCAAATAACCAAGATTGAGGAAAGCTTGACTTGGAATGAAATTGTTGAATTTTGAAGTTCTAATAATGGAGGTGCAATATGGCTGATACAACTACTAAGTCTGTAATGTCCTTGGTTGCAACTACATCCTCCAAGATAAGAGATTTGGTAATAAAAGATGGACAATTAATCTTTATTCAGGATTTAGGTCGCATTGCTTTTGACTTTAAAGGCAAGAGAGTATTTTATAATCAGATTGTAGAACTAAATACGGAAGCGGAGAGATTGTCATTAAATTCTCCTCTTTCTGGATATTATTTCGTTATTGATAGTGCATGTCTATGGTATTATCAAGATGAATGGATTCCTATTACCGGAAAACCAGAAGAAGTAATATTTATAGGTGTAGAATTACCAGAATTAGGACAAAGCAACAAGTTATATGTCGATATTGACGACAAAGAAATTTCTGTGTGGGATGAAGACAGTGGTGAATATGTTCCTGTTGCTAATTACACACATGAAGCGACAAAAGAAGACATAGAAGATTTATTCGATTAAAATTGTTTTTAACACCATTTAACAATGGTGAATTTTTAATTTATGGAGGAATTTTATTATGGCTAATACTAGAAAATATGTATCCCTAGACAAACTATCTCTATATGATGAGAAAATTAAGGGCCTAATTAATAGCAAGGACGCTGCTACTCTTGCTGACGCAAAGGCTTATGCTGATTCTCTAGCTCCTAACTATGAGGCTGCTGGCTCTGTAAACACTGCTAAGACTGAACTACAGGGCAAAATTGATGCCGTTTCTGCTGCTAACGTTGCTACTCAGGGCGAAGTTGACGCTCTAGAAACCCTAGTTGGTACTCTACCTACTGGCACTGATGCTAAGAGTGTTGTAGAGTATGTTAATGTTAAGACTGCTGGTATTGCTACTGATGCTGCTCTAGGCGAACTAAACAATCAGGTTTCTGGTCTACAGGGCGAAGTCAACACCATTAAGGGTGACTATCTAAAGGCTGCTGATAGGACCGAGCTATCTGGTGCTATTACCGCTGAGGCTGCTCGTGCTGACGCTGCTGAGAAGGCAAACGCTGCTGCTATCAAGGCCATTTCTGATGACTATCTAAAAGCTTCTGACAAGACCGCTCTTCAGGGCAGCATTGACGAAGTTGCAGGAGATGTCGCTACTATTGCTGGCGATTATCTAAAGGATTCTGACAAGACTGAGCTTGAGGGCAAGATTAATGCCAAGGTTGCTCAGGCTGACTATGATGCAAAGATGGAAGAAATTGATGGCGATATCGATGGTCTACAAACTCAGATTAACACCATCATGAGCAATCCTGACGCTGAGGGTGCTATTAACTCTATCAATGAGTTTACTGCATATGTAACTGAGCATGGCACTATCGCTGATGGTTTCCGCACTGATATCGACAAGAACAAGGATGATATCGCTGCTATGGACAAGGCTTACAAGGCTGCTGATACTGTTCTATCTGGCAGACTTGATGTTCTAGAGGCTATTGATCATGACGCTTATGTTGGCGCTGACACTGCTCTAAAGAACGAGCTAACTGGCGAAATTGCTAAGAAGGCTGACGCTACTGCTGTTCAGGCTGTTGAAGAGGATATCGCAGAGCTTCAGGAAGCTGATGCTGGTATCATTGAGCGTCTTGGCGTTGTTGAGGCTCAACTTGGTGATGGCGAAGGCTCTGTTGCTGACATGATTGCCGATGCTAAGGCCGAAGTTCAGGGAGAGCTTGCTACTGCTATTGCCGATGCTAAGACTGATGCTTCTAACAAGGATGCTGTTGTTTTAGCCGAGGCTCAGAATGGTATTGCTGCTGTTCAGACTGCTCTTGATACTCATACTGCTAACGGTGACATTCATGTTACTGCTGCTGATAAAGTTAAGTGGAATGCCGCAGCCGATGTAACTTCTAAGGCTCATGAGCATAACAACTTCCCTGTTCTTGAGGGTATTACTGCTGTTAAGGTTGCTGCTTGGGATGCCGCTGAACAGGCTGCCAAAACTTACGCTGACACTTTGAACACTGCTATGGATACTCGTGTTGTTGCTTTGGAAACTTGGCACAATGACTTTACGGAAGTCAGCGAAGCTGAAATTAACGCTCTTTTTGCCTAATTTTAAAGCTTTTAACTAATAAATATATAAGAGAGGCCCTATTTTTTAGGGTCTCTCATTTAAAAATGTTAGAAAGGAAATTGATTTATGGCAAATATTGCTTTTAATAATAAAAATTATTCTATTGATGACTCTTTTCTTTCCACTGCTTCCACAGCATTGCGCTCTCATTTATCAACTGTTATGAACGGTTCTGGTGCTGTAATTAATTTTGGCGGTACATCTTATAATGTTGACTCTGCAAAGCTATTAACCGCAACAAATGATTTTATTTCTCATTTAAGAACAATTTCTGGTGACGGTTATAAGGTTGTTGTTGGTGGAATTGAGTACTCTATTAGTTCTGATAAGGTTCAGAATGCAATATCCGAATTACATACTTATTTGGGCGATTTAAGACCTGCTCCAGATAGTATTGAAGATTTGGAAAATAAATTTAAGTTTGCTTATTTTAGCACTCTTGGGAATGCCATCGATGCTATAAATAATGGCGCTATTGATAATTATAATGCAGACAAAGAAACTGCTGCCGCAGGTGTTTATACGGATGAAACAGGTGGAATTCATGCTGTATTATTGAAGGATGAAGTGTTGGCAGCAAGAATTCAGCCCGCTGTAGACATGACCCTGAATCTTGGAGGTCATAAACTCTCTTCGAGCGACATTCTCTGCATAAATGTTAAGAGTGGCAATTTCACTATTGACGGAAGACTGTCTGGTAGTGGCATTATCCATAGTGGCACTGCTGGCACTATAGGTTGTGTGCAAGTTCCTGCATCTAGCACTTCAAATAGTCTTGACATCATTGGTGGCACTTACACTGTCAATAACACAAACAGTGGCAATGCTGTTGCGTTGAATTTGAAGAGTAAATCATGCGTTACGACAGTTAAGGATTGCACTATCATCGCTTCAACCACAAATAAAACAGCCAACGGTTGTGTTAACGATGGTATCGCTACCTTTATCGATTGTGATATTAGTTCTTATTCAAACTACAACCTTTCTGATGGTAATTATACAGCAGTATCTTACGGTGTTTGGAATACTGGAACTTTGATGATGGTAGATAGTAATGCTTGTGGAACGCACTCTGGTGTTGGAACCACAGGTGTTATCGATATTATTGGTGGAACATTCGAAGGCTTTGGTCATGGCGGTATGTATGTTGGTAGCGAGGGAGCTACGGCAAAAGTTCGCAATGCAATATTAAAAGATAGTGTGACTATGCCAGAAGGCTATACAAATACAGCCCCACACAATGGTGCTGGTATGTATATTGGCGGCGCTAATAATATGAAGGTATATATGGATAATTGTGATATTTATGGCAACGCATCCCAGATTGTTCTGCGTGGTTCTAACGGCGAACAAAACAATAGCTTGTATATCAGTAACTCCAATATTTACGACATTGATGGCAATAACATCAGCATTCGTATCGATAACGATACTCACAAGCTGTACAGCGGTACTGGTAATAATTTCACAGCAGATGACACTACCATGCCAACAGCAGTAATTGAAACTGGTGAAACATATATAATGAACTAATGCGAAATGGCATGAGGAAATTTTTTTCATTTGACACTTCAGCTTTATTGGAGTTTCTGAGGAGAGATTGACGCTTTGTTCGCCTAATACAGTATCAATTTAATGGTTGACAATATAGTGGATTAATTTGTATGGAGAGATCTCTTAATTGAGATCTCTCCTATTTTAACTATAATAACACACATCTATCACTCTATTTTGTACGTGATAGCTAGGCGTACAAGCTACGAGAGATAAATGCGCTAAAAATCTATTTTAAAGAAAGGGGCAAATAAACACATGTCACAAAAAAAATATGTATCTTTAAATAGGCTATCAACTTTCTTAGATAATTTATACGACAAATTTGCATCTGTAACTCATAAGCATGTGCTTAATGATATTACAGATTATAAAGTGGATTCTGAACTTTCTCCTACGTCTACAAATCCAGTACAAAATAAAATTATTGACGCAGAGTTTGATGCTGTATCAGAGGCTATGAATGCGCTCGAAGCGGCTGTTGATGAAAAACAAGATAAACTAATAGGTACAGAAGACCAGTTTGTGTCTTTCAACACAGAAGGAAAAGCAATCGCAATTGAAAAGCCCTATGCGGCTACGATAAGGGTGTGGTGATGTTATGGGATTGTATTTAGGTAATGAAAATATACATGGCGTTAAAATGACCATTAATGTTATTGGTGATGATGCAGGAAGCTCTGGCGGCAGTTCTACTCAACCAGAAGAAAACTGGATCGGTGACGGCAACACACACATTTGGATTCATTTGGAAGAAGGTCGCACTTCTCCTGTGCTTGGCGTGTGTCCCAAAGGCACTGTCACAGTTGACTGGGGCGACGGGACGACACCGGACACACTGACGGGGACTAGTACATCGAGTCTAAAGTGGACACCTAGGCACAGCTACGCCAAAGCAGGTGATTATGTTGTAACTCTTACCGTGGATGGTGAGATGGGTATCTCTGGAGTTACTGGTTCTGCTAGCGGAAGCGCAATTTTGAATCATTCTTCGAGTAGTGACAGTCGCAACCACATGTATCGAACTTGTATAAAAAAAGTGGAAATTGGAACTTGTGTGACGAGTATTGGGGACTATGCGTTCTACAACTGTCAAGGTCTAATAAGCATCCGTATTACTGATGGCGTGACGAGTATTGGGGACTATGCGTTCAGCGCGTGCCCCAATCTACAAAGCATCACTATCCCATACGGTGTGACAAGTGTTGGAAAGTATACATTCTTCAATAACTACGGGTTAGCAAGAGTTAGTATTCCTGAAAGCGTGGCAAGCATTGGAACCAACTCGTTCACTGGTTGCCACGGTTTGGCGAAGTTACGTTTCGACGGAGCAACACCTCCTACGATATCAAGCAGCAGTGATTTGAGTTATCTCATGCCAGATTGCATCATCAGCGTACCCGTGGGCAGTTTGGCGGCGTACACATCTGCTACCAACTACCCGTCTGCTAGCAAATACACTTACATCGAGGAGGATTAAGCTATGATTATTTCTGAACTAATTGAAAATGAAAACCGCATCCGTCACTACTCTGACGCAGGTTTCCGTATCCTCCAGAACGAGACAGGCATTGTCTATGATGATGCTGTGGATGTCATGCCTTGTAAGTACACTTATTCTGAGACGGATGAAATGATTCCTGTCGAGGAACCTATTGAAGAACTTAATTTTGAAAGAGGTGAGAAATAATGGCAACAGATATTAATGTTTCTCAATTGATTATAAATAAACTAACTCAAGCCCAATACGATGAAGCTAAGGCTGCTGGAAACATTTCCGAGTCTGAGCTTTATTTCGTAACCGACGATGGAGAAGTTGAAATTGCTGATGTTATTGCAGAACATAATACTTCTGCTGATGCTCACGCAGATATTAGAGCTTCTATTCCATCAATTGCTGGTCTTGCGACTGAACAATATGTGAATGACGTTGCTGACACAAAGACAGACAAAGCATTTTCTAATGTCGTTGTTGGTTCTACTACTATTGTTGCTGATTCGAAGGATGATAGTCTAACTATCGAAGCCGGAGATGGCATTTCAGTTTCTGGTGATGCAACCAATGATAAGGTAACAATTACAAACTCTGGTGTTCGTTCTATTGACACAGGCAGTGCAAACGGAACCATTTCAGTAAATACAAATGGGGCATCAGTAAACGTTGCTGTTAAGGGTCTTGGTTCTGCTGCATATACTGAATCAACCGCTTATGATGCAGCCGGAACAGCTAAAACAAAAGCTGATGAGGCACTTGCTCTTGCCAAAGAATATACAAATACTAAAACAACTAACATGGCGACAACTGGCGTTGTAGATAATAAAATTAGTGTCCATAATACTTCTACATCGGCACATAATGACATTCGGGACTTAATCTCTGGTTTAACTGATCGATTAAATGCCCTAGCTGACAGTGATGATACCACTCTCGACCAGATGAGTGAAATTGTTGCTTATATTAAGAGCAATAAGGATTTAATTGATTCTATTACAACCAACAAAGTTAATGTTTCTGATATCATCAATAACTTAACTACAAATGTTTCTAATAAGCCTTTAAGCGCTGCCCAAGGTGTTGCTATTAAAGGTTTAATTGATGCATTGCAAGACGAATTTGATGACCATACTCACGCCATCGCAGATGTTACAGGTCTTCAAACAGCATTAGATGGTAAGGCTGCTTCTTCTCACGGAACTCATGTGAGTTACAGCACTACCGCTCCTGTGATGGATGGAACTGCAAGCGTTGGCTCTGCAAGTACTGTTGCTCGTTCTGATCACAAGCATCCCACTGATACTTCAAGAGCTGCCAAGTCTGATTTCGATTCTCATACTGGCAATACGACGGTTCATATCACTGCAACAGAGAGAACAAATTGGAACGCTGCCAAGACTCATGCTGATTCTTCTCATGCTCCAAGTAATGCAGAAAAGAATCAAAATGCTTTCAGTAACATTGCAGTTAGTGGTCAAACAACAGTTGCTGCCGATTCTGTGACTGATACAGTTACATTCGCCGGAATAAATGTTTCTATTACTACAGATGCAACAAACGATAAAGTAACTTTTGCTGTTGCTGATGGTACTACAAGTTCAAAGGGCGTTGTTCAACTTACAAATAGTACGTCAAGCACTTCTACTACAACTGCTGCAACTCCTAGTAGTGTTAAGGCCGCTTATGATTTAGCTAACAGCAAACAGGATAAGTTTACAGGTACAGAAGGACAAATCGTTGGTTTCGATGCTGATGGTAATGCTGTGGCACAGTATGACCCTGTAATTAACGGCGATGTTGTCATAGCTGAAATACCATCTGATGAAACCTATGCAGTTGGTGCGACTATTATTTGCCCCAATGCGCTTTCATTTGGAAGTATTGACAGCGAAACTCTTGGCGGTGATGTTGGAAAAGACAAAATCGTAATAGCATCTCATCCAAGATATGCAGATAGAACGACGATTGATGGCGTAACTGAGATGAGTTACTGGATGGATGATGCAATATCGTTCTATCGTTCTACCGGCTCTACATCTGTAGATATTAGACTACAAGGTGTCGCTACGCCTACCGCAAATAATCATGCCGCCAACAAAAAATACGTTGATGATGCTATCGCAGCCGCTATTGAAGCCGCTTTTGCTAACATTGCTCGTGCGGAAGGAGTGAGCTTCTAATGGCTGAGTATTTAATTCAAGGAGAAACCCTCACTAACCTTGGTGATAAAATCCGTGTTTTAAGCGGCACTGAGGACGCTATGACTCCTGCTCAAATGGCTAATGAGTTGGATATCGTTGTTGATAAGATGGAAGATGCATTGTTCTTGGATAGTAAAAATATTACAGCGCAATTACCAAGCGACAAAAAACCCAGTGATGCTATAATTACATATGGTAATGGTAAGTTTGTTATTACAGATGGCTATTCTTCTAATAATATAGTGCTATATTCAAAGGATGGTATTACTTGGAACTCTTCTACTTTACCATATTCTGCACAATGGAAAGCTTTAACTTATGGTAATGACAAATTTGTTACTATCGCAGATAGAAATAGTTATATAGCATATTCTACAGATGGTATTAACTGGATATCGTCAGGTGGTATGCCAAATTTCCAATATTGGAACGATTTAACTTATGGAAATGGTAAATTTGTTGCTATTGGTTATTATTCAAGCAACAAAAATGTCATAGCTTATTCTGGCAATGGTCTTAATTGGACTTCTTCCAATATGCCAAGTGGTGAAGAATGGACTTCTGTAACATATGGAAATGGGAAATTTGTCGCTGTTGCAAACGATAATTATGCTACATCAGAGTCTATTTATGCTGCATATTCTACTGACGGTATTAATTGGACAGCATCTACAAATCAGCCATCTTTTTCTGTACACAAAGTTGCGTATGGTAATGGCAAGTTCGTTGCCGTTGGAGAGTCTAACAATATAATGTATTCTGATGATGGTGATAATTGGCAGTTTTCAACTTTATCTAACACTTATAATTATATTGTTTATGGCAATGGCAAGTTTGTTATTTCTGGCAGTAATGGTGATATAGCATATTCTACTGATGGAATTAATTGGACAACTTCAACTTTGCCGTCTAACATTTCTTCTTTGGGAGTAATTGCTTATGGTGATGGAGAGTTTGTTGGTATTAGCAATAATTCTAATGGTTTAGTAGCAATTTCTTATGATGGTATTAATTGGACAACCGATGTAAATGTTGTTGCAATTAATACAAACGATGGTAACAATGTTACTGAAGAGACTGTTCAGGCGACTAAATTGTTAGATACGGAACTTTCCACCCAAGATGATTTGATCGCACAGATTATGACAGCTCTTGAAGGGAAGACTGCTGCTGGCGGCGGAAACGTACAGACGGCAGATGTAACATTTAATTCAAATATGGGACTATCGATTTACTACATAGGAGAAAATGGCCTTGTACACTTGAACAACATCTATTCTGAGATTATTGAGATGGTGGTACCTTCTATTTGCTATATTGTAGGAGGATCTTTAGGAACATATTCGCTATACGGAGAGTGTGAACTTATCACTACAAACACGTATATAATGGTATGTAATGTGAATGGAGATTCGACGATAACGTGTAGTAGTTCTGGCAGTGGAGGATTGTAATAGTTGGAGCATAAAACATCTATTTTATGGAGCCTCGTAACAGAGGTTCCTTTTTTAACTTTAACAACTAAATATCTTTAAGACAAAACCAAATTTTATTAAAAGGAGGTAACTTATTATGTCTTATAAAACTGAATTACAATCTAATAATACAGACCTCCAAAGAATTCTCGATATCATCAACGCTATGGAAGGTGGCTCCGAGGTCGAATCCACCTTCATTCCTACAAACTCTGGTGGCACAAGCTACAAGTCCAAGATTTCTGATAACAAGATTGACTTGCAAAGACTTTTAGAATTAGTTCAGAGTTTACCAGATGATCCTAAATTTGAGGATATATTGGTCGATTTTGAATACACTGACAATGGCGATGGCACCGCTATTATCACTGGATGGAAGGGCACTTTAAATGGTGTTGCCAGTACCGAGATGGTTATTCCTGATGACGATAGAATTATTATATAAGGAAGGAGGTAGGTTGCTAATATGATGAATTTTAAACAATATGACAATGTTACAAAAATAGTTATACCTAACAACGTAACTCTTTCAAATACTAGTTTTTATGCAGCATTTCAGGGCATGAAGAATTTAACAGCATCTGAGTTTAATCATCCAAGTGTAACAAATATGTCTTACATGTATTATAGTTGTTACAATTTTAATAGCCCTCCAGTTTGTGGTGAGAATGTAACTGATATGAGCTACGCATATGGATATTGCAATAACATGGCAGGAAGCCCTGTTTGTGGAAACAAAGTAACTAATATGTATTATACTTATGACAATTGTAAAACACTAACAGGGGCACCTGTGTGTGGAAGCAATGTTGTTGGAATGGTTGGTGCTTATAGAAATTGCTATAATATGACTGGCACTCCAGTGTGCGGAAGCAATGTAAATACAATGTCTTATACATATTATAATTGCACTAACTTGACCGGATCTCCAGCTTGTGGTAGTAAAGTTCAAAGTCTTGCTTATGCCTATCATAATTGCCAAAATTTAACTGGAAATCCTGTTTGTGGAAGCAAGGTAACAAATATGGCTAACGCATACGCTAATTGTAAAAATTTAACTGGCTCACCTGTTTGCGGCGCTAATGTGACAAATATGGCTAACGCATATAGAAATTGTCAAAAACTAACTGGACTCCCTGTTAGCGGCAACAAAGTTACAAATATGTATTGTGCTTATTATAATTGCAAGAAACTAACAGCGGGAACTGTATATTGGTGGAATGCAAACATGACTAGTGTTAGAAATTGTTTTGCATTGAAGAACAATTCTCGTAGAATTAATATTCATGTACCAGATGCATCAACAACGTTGACAAAATGTTTAATTAATAACACGCAATCTATTGTTGGCGCTAATATAACGTGGACTGAGAAGAGTGATGCAGATATAACATGGTATTATAATGCAGCATACAATATTTATATTTATGCCAATGCAGATATGATGTCATAAACAAATGATATAAAAGGAGAAACAAATGAAAAAATATAATCGCTTAATTGACGTAATTATCCCAGCATACAACGTACCAGACAACATTCTATTTCGTTGTCTATCAAGTATTGCTTGCCAAGACATCGTTGACGAACTAGAAGTTACAATTGTTGATGATGCATCTACAGAAGAAAGCTATCGACGCATTGCCGATAGTTTTTCTTCTATTATGAAAATTAATATTCTTCGTTATGAAGTCAATGGTGGCCCCGGAGTTGCACGTCAATATGGATTGGATCATACATCAAACGGATATATCACATTTATTGATGCTGATGATACTTTTAATGGTTCATTCGCACTAAAGGCGCTGCGCAACTCTATTGAAGTTAATAATGGACTATTTCAAATGTCTGTTGGTGTTTTTGACGAAGTGCACGAAGAAAGTTTGCCAGACGGAGATGGCCCTCTTCTAATGGCTCACGAGCAAGATATGGTATGGATGTTTGGCAAGATGTATCGCAGAAAATTTATTGATAAATATAAGATAAGATTCCATGAAACATCTCGTGCTAATGAAGATAATGGTTTTAATACAATTTGCCGTTTGTGTATGAATGAACAAGAACAAATTAATTTTATTCCTGCGCATGTGTATTATTGGCATGAAAATTTAAATAGTATTACTCGTGCAAATGACTGTCAATACAGCTTTGGAAGTTCTGAAAGAGATAGCTTTTACGGATATGTTGAAAATATGATTTATGCTGTTAAAGAAGCAAAAAAGCGTGCGCCATATAATGGCTTTATTACTATGTGGGCAGTTAATTGTATGCTTAACATTTATGAATACTACATTGAATGTGTTGGTAGAGCGCCAGAACACGCTGACGGCAATTTCAAATGGTGCAAGAGATATTACGATGAGGTTTATTGTTCCATTGAGGAATCAATTTCCGAAGAAATGTTTGCGGAACATTATAATGAAGTTATGAGAAATGCATATATGGGCGATAAGCTTGCTGGTATTATTCCATGCATGAGTATTTTTGAGTTTTTAAATCTTTTAAAACAAGAACAAGAATAATAGGATGTGGTGTATAGCCGCAACCTTTTTTAATTAATATTTATAGGAGGTGGTGTGCAGATGGCAATTGTATATACAGATGAAATCCACTACCAAAATATAGCAAAAAGTATTAGAGAAAAAAATGGATCAACAACAAAATACTCACCTTCTGAAATGTCAGCGGCAATTGATGCAATTACTGTTGGAACAGGTGGAAATGAATTAGACACGTCTGATGCTACCGCAACAGAAAACGATATTGCGTTAAATAAAACTGCATATGTAGATGGTGAGAAAATAACTGGAACATTAAGTGAGGTTGGATCTGATAGCACTTTGATTGTTCCATTGTATTCAGAATCTAGTATCACTGATAATTTTGTTGTAAAAGGAGAAATTGATTCTGACAGAATTTTTAGAGAAAATGGCAAGGTAGAAATGCATGTTCCATTTTCTGATTTTGGCACAGCATCCAAAGAAGATGTGGCAGTGGGCAAAACATTCACTAGTAAAGATGGTTTTGTAGAAACTGGAACTCACGTGTGTGATGGAGGTCTTGATACATCTGATGCTACTGCTACTGATAGCGATATATTTATTGGAGAGACAGCATATGTCAAAGGAGTTCGCATTGAAGGAAAAATGCCAAACAATGGGTCTGTGCATGAAACAATAGATGCAGGTGATAAGTATACAATTCCAAAGGGTTATCACTCTGGAGAAGGAACTGTAACTGCAGCTTCTTTGGAAACTCAAACTGATGGTAATGCTGTTAATGCTGACATTCGAAACAATAAAACGGCGTGGGTTAATGGACAAAAAGTAACTGGCACTATGCCAAATGCGAATGTGGTTGTTTCAGACATTGCAGTTTCAAACACAGGAGATGTTACAGCAAGAGTGTATAATCAAACTGCAGGATATGTAGATACATTTGACATACCTTTGTCAACAAAACTAGATACAAAGACAGGATCTGATTTAACTGCCAGTGGAGCTACTGTAACTGTACCTGCTGGCTATTATGCTTCTCAAGCCACCAAATCTGTCGCTACGGCTACTCAGGCTACTCCTAGTATTTCTATCGACAGTGCAGGTAAGATTACTGCTTCTGCAACTCAGACTGCAGGTTACGTAAGTGCTGGCACTAAGAGTGTTACGGAGCAGTTAATTACTCAGGGTGCTCAGACTATCATTCCAGGTACTAGTGATAAGACCATATCAAGCGGTACGTACTTGACTGGTACACAAACCATCAAGGGTGATGAGTATCTCGTGCCAGAAAACATCAAGAGTGGTGTATTCATCTTTGGTGTTCCCGGAAGTCATGAGGGTGGAGGTAGTATTAAAACTTATTCTGCTTGGCTAAGTGCTAATGATGGAATTATTAATATATCACCCGGTTTTAAACCACTATATGTATATGCCCAAACATTGGATACAATAGAATGTTCTACTATAGAGCCATCATCATTTAAAGTTGTTTCATTTTTCGCTATGTATACTAACACCAATATAGCTGGAATTTGTCGGATTCGTAATGATGGAAGTTGTGATAGCGCAAACACAATGTCTGCAAACATTGTGTGGGGAGAAACTACAGTATCAATAGATATCCCTAAGGATATGGCTTCAAGTAGGTATTCAGTATACGTAATTGGATAAGTTACATACTTCTAAAAAGGAGGACTTACCCCATGAGCTACAAATCAGAGTTACAAGATAATAACGAGGCTCTTTTGGATATTTTGGATGATTCGGTGTTATTTCCAGCTAATATGACTACAGGACTGTCTGATATCGGTATCTTATATTCCAGTATAATATAAACAAACTAAAACTAAATTTCACAGGAGGTGATTGACAAATATGGATGCAGTTTTTATAGATTCAAAAGGGAATAAAAAAAACTTTTTATATCAATATGATGTTGGTCAAACTTTTGTAGTTGAAAATTTTGAATATGAAAAGGCACCAAAAGTGCAATTTTCAATTAAGTCAATTAAAACCATGCCATCTGTAAGCTCAATACTTAATGGAACAGACTTGCACGTGTCTATTCCAGACATGTTACTCACTTATGGAGAAAATATTATTGCATATTTGTACATTGAAGATGGGCAAATTGGTAATACTGTTGAAACTATTTTTATCTCTGTTATTCCTCGTAAGCGCCCAGCAGACTATGTTTACACAGATGAAATGTTTGCTCGTAGTGTTAATGGAATCACTATGTCTAAAAAGTGTGGAATTGCTGAAGTGGCAGAATGGGCGGATAGTAATGTAAATAATGAAAATAGAAACTATTTGTTTGTATCTGCAATATATGATAAAAATAATGACAAATTAATTATTAATAAAGCATCTTCTCTAAATAATGTATATGGCGTTGCCGTGAGAGATGTTGGATTTGCGTCAAATTGTGATGAGAGCAAACTTGGTTCAAATGGCATGCTGCTTCAAAAATATGCATATGTGTGCACGTCTGGATTTGCTAAAGTTAAAGACAATGGGGCGTGTACTGTTGGCAGTATGTGTGTTCCAAGTAGCAGAGGTGGAATAGCAGCGCCATCATTAAATATCACTGGATATAAAGTTGTAGGTAGAGCTGATGACAATCATGTTTTGATTTTTGTTGACCCAAGCATGCAAACAATTAATGAATTTCAGAAAGATATTGAAGACACTGCTAGATCTTTAAATATGCATATTATTAATACATTAAATCCACATGGTATTACTAAGGAACAGCTTGGACTTGATAATGTTGACAACACTTCTGACGCAAGTAAACCAATTAGTACCGCAACACAGGCAGCACTAGATACAAAGCCGACTCTTGTTAATGGAAAGCTTTCTAAATCAGTTCTTCCAGATGATATTGGCAGCATTGTTGTTGTTAATACGATTGAAGAAAGAGATGCGCTTCACACTTTTGATGTTTTATATGTACACGTTAAAGATGCAACTGGTGATACTACTGTTAGCGCTGGTTGGGCTGACTACATGTATGATGGTGAAACTTGGGTAAAGGTTGCAAGTATAGCAAGTAGCGCTGGTGAGGCTGGTGAGGTTTCTACTGTTGAATGGGCAAATATTACAAACAAACCAAGTGAATATACTCCAAAAGCACACGATCACGATGGAATAATGCCATTTATTTCAGGCACACAAATTGCTGCGACAAATGCGTGGACTGGTGTTGCAAGTTTTTCTTCAATATATGATGGTCTATCAATTCGTTATTGGGTGCCCTACTCTTCAACTGGAAATGTTACATTAAATTTAACTTTAAGTGACGGCACTTCTACTGGTGCGTTAAAGTGTTATACAACTGGTGGCACATATTTGTTCTCAGAGATTGCCGCTGGCACTATTGTGTTTTTAACTTATAGAGAAAATGTTTCTTTATCAGATGGTACAACTATTT
>JAEIGA010005196.1_pt1 | contig 19981 bp, 14 predicted proteins | sample 9270691 | NCBI WGS metagenome assembly JAEIGA01 (sample SAMN17057246, study PRJNA624740) | gut metagenome | biome: biome; isolation source: fecal sample | host: Bos grunniens | place: China: Xizang | collected 2019 | reverse complement strand
CTCAGGTGAGAACCTCTGCTATTGGTCTCCATTCAAGAAGCATAGCAAGTATATCGATCCAGAGGCAGCATTCGACAGAGACGGACGTTACAACAACGCATTCTACCCTTGGCAGAAGACTATGATGTTCGGTGTTGACATTACTTTCTAATCAAGTGTAATCATTTAAGAATTATGAAGATGAAAAAATATTTAATGATCATAGCTGCTGCAGCGCTCGCCTTCGCTTCTTGTGATATGCTTGACAAGGAGCCATTGTCAGAGATGTCTCCAGAGTCTTATTTCAAGACTGAGCAGGATCTCCAGCTTTTCTCAAACACATTCTACAACAACCTCTTGCCTAAGTCACCATACGGCTCTCAGAGTGACCACTATGTGAAGCAGACAATGTCTGACGAACTTCACGGAGGTTCATACCGTATCGTACCTAACTCAGGAAGCGGCTGGTCTTGGAGCGACCTCAGAAAGATGAACACTCTCCTCGGTTATATCCACAACTGTGAGGATGAGGATGCAATCGTAGAGTATACAGCTCTTACTAAGTTCTTCCGTGCTTTCTTCTATTATGAGAAGGTTAAGAGATTCGGAGATGTTCCATGGATCGATGTAGAGCTCGGATCAGCTGATGAAGCTCTCTTCAACCCAAGAGATAACCGTGAGTTCGTAATGCAGAAGATGCTCGAGGATATCAACTATGCTATTGATAACCTTCCGGCTTCTACTACTCAGTTCCGTGTGAACAAATATACAGCTCTTGCCCTTAAGGCTCAGTTCTGTCTTTTCGAGGGAACATTCAGAAAGTATCACGCTGGCCAGTCTACTCTTAAAACTCTCCCTGATGATGCTCAGGGCTATGAGTTCTATCTCAGAGAGGCTGCAGCTGCTGCAAAGCAGATTATGGACAGCGGAAAGTATACTCTTTATACTACTGGCAAGCCGGCTCAGGACTATCGTGATATGTTCGTTCTTGAGGATTGCGAGAGCAATAAGGAGCACATCCTTTCTATCAAGTTCGATTACGGCTTGGGTATCTTCCATAACGGTACAGCATATGGTCTTCTTCCATCACAGGGTCGTATCGGTGCTACACGCAAGTTCATCGACAGCTATCTTATGAAGGATGGTTCACGTTTCACTGACAAGCCTGGCTATGAGTCAATGCAGTTCGCTCAGCAGGTTGCTGACCGTGACCCACGTCTTGCACAGTCATTCCGTACTCCTGGTTACACACGTATCGATGGTACAGACATCCTTGCACCGGATCTTTCTTCAAGCTGTACAGGTTATCAGACCATCAAGTGGGTGATGTCTGCTAAGGCTAACGGTGGTGACTCTGACCGTGTGGACCGTTCTACAAGCGACCTTCCTGTATATCGTCTCGGTGAGATCCTTCTCATCTATGCTGAGGCTAAGGCTGAGCTCGGAGAACTTACTCAGGAGGACCTCAACAACTCTATCAACCTTCTCCGCAAGAGAGTCGGCATGCCAAGCCTTACTATGGACGTGACAGTTGACCCTTACCTCACTAATGCTGCTACAGGTTACACCAACCCTAAGCTCATCGCATCAAGCCAGCTCGCTCTTATCCTCGAGATCCGTCGTGAGAGAGCTATCGAGCTTGCACAGGAGGGCAATAACCGTTGGAACGACCTCGTTCGCTGGAGAGAGGGTAAGTGTATCGAGCAGGCATTCCACGGTATCTATTTCCCAGGTCCTGGCGAGTATGATATCAATGGTGACGGCAAGCTTGACTACTGCCTCTATGAGGGTGATGTAAAGCCTGATTCAAAGGCTACTTCTGTCCTCAAGATCGGTTCTGAGATCCTTCTCAGCAATGGCAACAACGGTTATGTAGAGCCACATAAGGGCGAGGTTGCACGCAGCTTCAATGAGAACAGAGATTACTACTATCCTATTCCAAGCGACGAGCGTTCACTCAACCCTAACCTCACACAGAATGACGGATGGGACGATGGTCTCGATTTCTAACAATTAAACAAATTAAAAGTGATTATGAGATTTATTAAGAATCTATATATATCAGCCTTGGCAGTTGTAGCTGGTGCAGCAGCGCTCACCAGCTGCCAGCCTGAGGAGTCTCCGCTTTCTAGAGCAATCCTGACCAGTGTTTCAGGTATGCAGTTCGCTGCTCAGAATGCAGAGCCGCAGACAATTACTGTCTATGCTGATGCAGACTGGACCGTTGAGGCTCCGGAGTGGGTGTCTGTAGATAAGACTGCAGGTAGCCGTACTATGGATGTCACTATTACAGTAGGTGACAATATGCGCGACGGCGCACTTGACAATCCTAAGAAGGATACTATCATCTTCAGAGGATATAACCTTCTTTCTCACGCTTATGTGATCGTTTCTCAGGACGGTGACAAGTACAGAGATGTTCCTGCAACAAATATCGCAGGTATTCTTTCTATGAAAGATGAGGCTGTAGTTATCCTGGACAATGCACAGGTAACAGCTGTTGCTGCAAGCGGTTTTGTTGTAGCTGATGCTGAGGCAAGCATATTCGTGGTAACAAATGAGACAGTTGCTGTAGGTGACAGAGTAAATGTTAAGGGATCAAAGGGTACAATAAACGGTCTTGCTGCCGTTACTATCTGTGATGCTGTCGAGAATGTAGGCAATGCTGCTGTGACATATCCGGCAACAAAGGACATCACTTCTGCTCTCGATGCTTATGCTTCTGATAAGATGGAGTTTGTAGAGGTGACTGGTTCACTTGATGGTGCCAATGTGTCTGTAGAGGGCGCATCAAAGGTTGCTGCTATCTTAAATCCGGCTGCATCTTTTGATCTTGCTGCACTTAACGGACATAATGTAATAGTTAAGGGTTACAGCGCAGGTGCAACTGCTTCTCTGGTGAATGTCATTCCAGTTGAGATCGTTGACCTCGGTGTAAATGAAATCATCTATTTCGCTGATAACTTCGACTGGGTGGCAGAACTTGCTCAGTCAAGCGGTGCCGGTGACTCAATGGGTGTAAACGGTGACGATTCTGCAAAGAATGCATATACAGCAGTTTCTGGTTTTGCAGACCTCCTCGCTTCACAGGGTTATGAGGACCTCTTCCCATCATCTAAGACAATCTATCTCCAGACCAACTATCTCAAGTTCTCTAAGGGTAGCAATACTAACGGTATCAGATTCCCTGCAATCACTTACGGCGGTACTACAAATGTAGTCCTTACATTCGACTGGGGTGTGCACGTAGGATCAGGCGGACAGGATAAGACAGAGCTCCTCATCGAGATCGAGGGTAATGGTGTTGTTGATAAGGAAACATTCACACATACAGCAGGTGAGTGGGAGTGGCAGACTGAGACCGTTACTATCAGCGGTATCGACGATAACTCAAGAATCGTTCTCAAGCCTACTACATTCACAGGTGTAGTTGACTCAGGTTACTACAGATGGTATCTTGACAACATCAAGATCATCCAGGGTGACGGTGATGCACCGGCTCCACCAGCACCAAAGCCAGAGACTCCGCTTCACGCTGAGTGGCTCTTCTCGGCAGATGCTATGGCTGATGCTGCCACAGGATACCAGACAACCTTTGCTGATAAAGTGAAGGAAGAAGGTGATGGTGGACAGTATGTTGCTGCCAATGTTGCCGGCAATGGTAAGATTACTTACATTCAGGTTGACAAGACTGCCATTGATGCAGATGGCAAGGCTCAGAGAACTGTTGGTTCTACAGGTCATCCATTTGTCTATGGAGCTTGGCCAGGAGATTACTGGCTCTTTGAGGCTACTGACGGTTATGCATATCCTGCTAATACGACAGTAAGCATCAGCTTCATTACCAGATCTTCTAAGACTGGTATGAAATACTGGAGACTTGAGTATATTGATGGTACTGAGTGGAAGTCTGCAATGCCTACTACCAAGGAGACAATTAATGGTGCGGAGGCTGAGTATAATATCGCTATGAACGATGATGGTTCTACTAATGTAGAGGTTAATACTTCTGTAGTACTCTCTGCAGCAACAAAGGATATCAAGTTCCGTATGATATGCGTGGCAAATGCACAGGCTAACGGTGGAGCAGCAATTGAGAAACCAAACGGAGGTACCTGCCGTATCGCAGGTGCTGAAGGTACAAGCCCTGTTATCAAGGTTATCGAGTAATCTTAATGACAAGTATTAATTATAAGTCGCCGCAGAACAATCTGCGGCGACTTTTTTTATAATTTACTCCCATCGATAGCAGCTACATCGAGAATAATCCGTATCTTTATAGGATTAAATTTGCATAATGAAAAAGTGGAGAATCATACTCACTGCTATAGTGATGTTTCTATCGGGCAGTCTTGTTTCTGCTCAGCCAGCCGGAAAGAGAGCCGGCTTTACAGTTCACGAGTTTGCAGTGGGTGCCGGACTCTATAATGACGGCTATCATAACCGACCTGTGTACTCGGCTTCGTATCTTCTCGGACGACATTTCGATCAGCAGTGGTTTGCTGGAATTTCTGCCGTGTGCACATACAATTCCTATTATGCCGGATATATGTATTACGGTGAAAGAATCTATGATGAGACCTTTGCCCTCCGTATCCTGCTCAATGGAAGATATCATTTCATAAAGGATAAGTTCAGCCCGTATGTGGGCCTTGACGTAGGACCGGCATATATACCAGGCTATGGCAAGAATATGAAACCGTTCGCCGGATGCCAGCTCGGCTTGCGATGGCTTATCAAGACTCATTCTGTGATCGGATTTCACATAGAGCCCGGTATAACCACCAACGGCTACAAGGAAGTGCTTTTCAAGCTTATATATGAATTTATTTAATATCGCATAATTATGAGACGTATTATTCTTAGTTTAGCGGCTTTTGCTGCGTTTTTCCAGCTTTCTACAGCTCAGGAATACCTCCCTAAATGGCAGGAGGGTTATATGGATATCCATACGATAGCTACAGGTAGGGGAGATGCTACATTCATCGTAATGCCTGACGGTACTACCCTTATGATCGACGCAGGCGACAACGGAAAGAAGAAGGACAAACAGCATCCGGATACTACCAAGAGGGCAGGAGAGTGGCAGGCAATCTATATGAAGCATTTTATGGAAGGCCTTCCGAATGATAAGGTTGACTATGCTATGATCACACACTTCCATGATGATCATATGGGAGCTATCAGGGAAATGCTTCCGGGCACAAACGGATACGGTCTTTCGGGTATCACACTTGTCGGTGAGATGATCGGATATGACAAGCTTCTTGACAGGGCATATCCTGACTATGATTTTCCTTCAAAGAAGAATGTTGCCAATGCGAACAAGAAGTTTATGGATGAGTACCATAAGTTCGTGAAGTATCAGATGACGCAGGGAATGGAGATGGAGAAGTTCCAGGTAGGAGCACTAAATCAGATCAAGATGCTCTACAGCCCTAAGAAGTACAAGAAGAACTTCGAGATCCGTAACCTTGCGGCAAATGGAGAGACCTGGACCGGAAAGGGTACCGGATCAGAGAAACAGTACAAGGGCGATCCTAAGCTCTTCGATGAGAATGTAAACTCTTGCGCTCTCCGCATCACTTACGGTGACTTCAAGTATTATAATGGAGGTGACCTCAGCGGCGGAAACTGGAGCAGCTACAAGTCAAACGAAAGAGATATGGAGACTCCTATGGCTAAGGTCTGCGGAAATGTTGACGTGGCCAAGGCCAATCATCACGGCTACTATGAAACATGCAACGGAGCATTCCTCAATATCGTTTCTCCTGAGGTCCTCATCATCGATGCGCGCAGCGACAATCATCCTGTTCCTTCTACAATGTCAAGAATGGTGGACCCGCTCGTATGGACCAAGCCTGCTGAATTCTATATTACAGTGGATCAGCCTCGCAAGAAACTCGGAGAGGAACTCTGGAGCTACTTCAAGCCTTGGGGACATATCGTAGTGAGAGTATATGATGGTGGACAGGAGTATCAGGTATTTGTCCTTGATGCAGACTCATTGGATTATAATGTAATTTATAAGTCAGATATCAAGCAGGCTGGAAAGTAATGAAGAAGTATATTGCAATGACAGCTGCATTGCTGGTACTTTGCGGCGTGGCGCAGGCCAGAAAGGTGACCGGAAGGGTAGTGTCAGGAAATGAAAAGCTTTCGGGAGTGATCGTGACTGACGGTGAGAATTTCACTAAGACAAAGAAGAACGGAAAGTTCACTTTTGATATCAAGGACGATGCGGAGTTTGTGTATATCGTGACTCCTTCCGGCTATACTGCAGACTGGTCGTCAGGAGTACCGGCCTTTTATCAGAGGGCAGAAGGAAAGGACAGCTTCCTCTTCGATCTTATCGCTACAGATGATTCGGGAGATTATTCTATCATTGCTGTGAGCGACCCACAGACCAAGAACAAGAAGCATTTCTCTCAGTTTGCCGCAGAGCCTATGCAGGATCTGTGCGAGACAGCCGGAAAGCTCGAAGGGGCTGTGGCTGGAGTCATTCTCGGTGACATCTGCTGGGATTCGCTCGAGCTCCTTGAAGATTATAAGAATGAGATTGTACGAACAGGTGTTCCATTCTATCCTGTAGTGGGCAACCACGACCACGAAATTGAGGCTCAGGGCGACATTCAGACCACTGCAAAGTACAGACTCGCTATGGGTCCGGAGAATTATGCATTCTATCTTGGAAAGGATGTAGTGATTGCTCTTGACAATATCATCTACGAGACAAAGAAGCAGTATGAGGAAGGTTATGCACCGCACGTGCTCGCCTTTGTGCGTGGTCTTGAGCAGCTGCTGGCTGATGATGCGGATCTTTATATCGTTCAGCACGGAACTTCATTCCGTTGGTTCGATGATCCGAAATGGGTCGTGGCTTGTGATGAACTCATTGATATCGTCCGCGGACATAAGGTTACATTCATCTCCGGCCATACTCATATTTCCAACAATATGAACTATGAGGAGGGAATCGTGGAGCACAATGTGCCGGCGATCTGCGGATCGTGGTGGGATACCTACTATTGTACAGACGGTTCACCTTCGGGCTACAAGGTATATAATTGCAAGGACGGAAAGCTTGACTGGTACTACAAGTCATTAGGCAAGGATAAGGACTATCAGGTGGAGTTCTATATGCCTGGAGAGACCTCTCTCAATCCTGACTGCATCGTGGCTAATGTGTGGGACTGGGATTCTCAGTGGAAGGTGGAATGGTTTGAGGATGGAAAGCCTATGGGAGTGCTGGAGCCTTCATTCGATCTCTCTCCGAAATATGTAAAGGAGATCAATTCTGTATTTGAAGGAAAGAAGATTCCTAACTACAAGAAGCCTCGTCTGAACTGGCATTATTTCGCAGCCGCTCCATCCAAGGATGCAAAGATCGTGAAGCTCGTTGTGACAAGCCGTTTCGGACAGAAATGGGAATGTGAGGTGGATATGGCCAAGTATGCTGATGTGAAGGCTGAGAAGGTATGGCCGTCAGAACTGCCGGAGGATGCCGTACATCAACTTAAGGAAGCAGGAATATTTTAATTGATACTATATGAAGAAGATTTTTTTGATGATTCTTGCATTGGGACTGGTCTCTGTTGCTGCCGATGCGAGAAAGGTGAAGGGAAGCGTCATTTCAGGAGAGGAGAAACTCTCGGGAGTGATCGTTACCGATGGAACCAATTTCACCCAGACAAAGAAGAACGGTAAGTTTGCGTTCGAAATCAAGGATGATGCGGAGTTTGTGTATATCGTTACTCCGGCTGGTTACGCAGGTGACTGGTCAGGCGGTATCCCTGCTTTCTTCCAGAGAGCGGAGGGAAAGTCGAAGTTTGTCTTCGATCTCGTGAAGACTGACACTGCAGGTGACGAGTACAAGTTCATAGCTGTAGGTGACCCTCAGCCGTATGAGGATGAGCATTTCCAGATGCTTGCAGGAGAGCCGCTTGAGGATCTCTGCCAGACAACAAAGACATTGGGACTTTCAGCAGTAGGAGTTGCCCTTGGAGATATCTCTTGGGACAGACCTGAGCTTCTTGACAATTGGAGACATGAGATCGTCCGTACAGGCATTCCGTTCTATCCGGTTATCGGCAACCACGATCACGTACGCAAGCAGGGTGGTGACCTTGAGAGTTCGGCTGCTTACAGAAGCAGGATGTGTCCGGAGAATTTTGCCTTCTTCATCGGAAAGGACATTTTCTTCTCGCTTGATGATATAATCTATACTCCAGACAAGGGATATAATGAAGGATATGCAGACCACGTGCTTGCTTTCGTAAGAGGCGTGATGAAGTATGTGCCTGCATCAGCTGACGTTTATGCCGCTCAGCATTCACCTATAGTGGGTCGTGATAGAGGCAAGAAGATCATCAATGCATCTGATATGATGAACCTCTTCGAGGGACATAAGACACTCTTCCTCTCAGGACATAACCACGTGAGCAAGAGCTACAAGTACAGAGACAATGTTTATGAGCATAATATCCCTGCTCTTTGCGGAACCTGGTGGGATGCTTATCATTGTACAGATGGAAGCCCGCGCGGATATAAGGTCTATACCAAGGACAGCGGAAAGCTCAGCTGGTACTATAAGGCTATCGGCAGAGATAAGAATTTCCAGGTAGAGGTATTCAAGCCAGGCCAGACTCTCAGACATCCGAACAGCGTGGTGGCAAACGTATGGGACTGGGATTCTGAATGGAAGGTAGAATGGTTTGAGGACGGAAAACCGATGGGAGCTATGGAACAGGTAGAGGAGTGTTCTCCATATCATATTGCCGAGCTTGAAGCAAGGTCAGAGGAACAGGGCAAGCCCGTTTCGAAATGGAAGAGTACAAGGGTGTTCGGACATTATTTCGCCGCTACTCCAAGCCAGTATGCAAAGACCGTTACCATCGCTATAACAGGACGTTTCGGTCAGACTTGGGTATATGATGTGGATATGACTGACTATGTGGACGTACAGGCGCATAGAGGTGGTGCAGGACTTATGCCGGAGAATACCATCGAGGCAATGAAGCACGCCCTGGATATGGGTGTCAATACCCTCGAGCTTGACCTTCAGATCAGCAAGGACGGACAGATCGTGGTATCGCACGACCCATATTTCCATCATCGTTATGCTATCCGTCCCGACGGCAGCCATATCACTAAGGATGATCCGAAGGAATATATCTATACAATGCCTTACAGTGAGGTTGTCAGATATGATGTGGGAAGCCGTAAGAGCGATGTGTGGCCTGAGAAGGCATGCATCAAGACCGTTAAGCCTCTTGCTGCAGATCTGATCGATTTCGTGGAAAACTATGTGAAGGAGAACGGTCTTTCGCCGGTAAGATACAATATCGAGATCAAGTCGAAGGATGCGGATGGTGAGGGACAGAACTGGCCTACATACGACCGCTTCGTGACAGAATGCTGCAAATTCCTGCACTCAAAGCACCTTGGTGACAGGCTTGTGGTGCAGAGCTTCGACGTGAGAGCTCTCAATTATATGAATGAGAAATATCCTGAGTTCATCCTTTCATATCTTGTGGATGCAAAGGCCGGTGAGTTCGATGCATTTATGGAGAAGCTCAAGTTCACTCCACAGTGGCTCAGCCCTCATTTCTCGATTACCGATGAGACTCTTGTGCAGAAATGCCGTGAGAAGGGTATGAAGATTGTTCCTTGGACTGTAGACAAGCCAGAGGACATCAAGAGGATTCTCGATCTGAAGGTGGATGCCATCATTTCGAACTATCCTGACAGAGTACTCGAACAGACCAGAGGATTTGTAATCCCGGTACTTCAGTAGCAGACGACTAAAGATTTTCAGAGAGCTCCAGCCAACGGAGCTCTTTTTCGTCTGTGAGGCTTATGATCTCTCCGATGCGTTCAGATGCTGCCTGTAGCTGGTCAAAAGGCATTGTTCCGCTGCTGATCCTGGCCTCAAGGTCGGCCTTTTCTTCAGCGAGTGCCTCAAGGTCTTTCTCAATCTGTTCGAATTCCTTCTGCTCCTTGTAGCTCAGTTTCTTTTTCTTGACCGGAACTTCTGCCGGAGCATTCTTTGCAGCTTCTTTCGCTGCCTTCTCCTTTGCCGCCTTTTCTTCCGCGCGCGCTGCAGCCCTTTGCTCCGCCTCGAATTCCTTTATATATTCGCGGTATTCGCTGTAACTGCCGACGAAGTCCTTGACAAGGCCGTCTCCGCAGAATATGAACAGATGATCCACGAGCTTATCAAGGAAATGACGGTCGTGAGAAACAATGATCAGCGAGCCTCCGAATTCTTTCAGATATTCCTCCAGAATGTTCAGGGTCACGATGTCGAGATCATTTGTAGGCTCGTCGAGGATGAGCAGATTCGGCTGCTGCATAAGTATAGTGAGCAGATAGAGCCTTCGTTTCTCTCCTCCGCTGAGCTTCTCGATCTTGTTGTTGAGCATCTCGTGAGGGAAGAGGAAGCGGTTGAGCAGCCAGGTGTCGTTGACTGTGTCCAGGACAGTATCCTCAGGGTTGAATGACATTCCGCTCTGATGATAGTATCCTACTTTGATGGATTCGCCTCTTTCGATCACTCCTGTCATCAGGCCTGGAAGGGATTTCTGCATCTCCTGGCTCTCAGCACTATCTGAATCCAGACCGGTAAGTCTCAACCTGCTGTACTCCTGAGGGTCGGTGCAGACCATTTCAGGAGTATAATTCCCCGTAATGATATTCAGGAAGGTTGATTTTCCTGCTCCGTTGCGTCCTACGATACCTACCTTTTCATATCTCTGGAAGTTATATGTAAAACCGTCGAGATAGCATTTGTCGCCATAGTAGAAGCTGAGATCCTTGCAGTTGATGATCTTGGTGCCAAGTCTTGCGGAACCTTTCATCGCTTCCATACTGACCTGCTTCTGCGTATAGACCTGAGAGGCTCTGTCCTTGAGGTCGTAGAATGCGTTTATGCGGTATCTTGCCTTGCCTGTACGTGCGCAAGGTGTGCTTCTTATCCATTCGAGTTCGCGTCTAAGGATGTTCCTTACCTTGTCAGTCTCGGCATTGTAGTTTGCGATCCTTTCCTCGCGCTTTTCGAGGAAGTTCTGATAGTTTCCCTTGTATGTATATACGGCTCCGTGATCCATTTCCATCACGATGTTGCATACTCTGTCAAGGAAATATCTGTCGTGGGTGACCATCAGGAGGGTGCATCGTGAACGGCTCAGATAGCCTTCCAGAAATTCGATGGCATCTATGTCCAGATGGTTGGTGGGCTCGTCCATAATCAGGAATTCCGCTTCCGTTGCGAGCATCTGGGTTATGGCTACGCGCTTGACTTCTCCTCCCGAGAGTTCCTTCATAAGCTGGTCTGGATCGGTGAGGTTGAAGTTGGTCAGGAACTTGACGACCCTGCGTTCGTATTCCCACAGGTGCTCCTGGTCGAGTCCTTTGGTGAATTCTGCACTTGAGGACATTATCTGGTCGAAAATGCTCTTCTGAGGGTCGAAGTCGTATTCCTGCTCCAGAAAGGCTATCTTGATGTCTTTCAGGAACATTATCTTTCCGCCTGAGTCCGATTTGTCCTTTCCGGCCAGGATCTTCATAAGCGAAGTCTTTCCTGTACCGTTAGGGGCGATAAGGGCTATCTTGTCACCTTCATTTATATTGAATCCGATGTGCTCGAACAGCACCTTGGGTCCGTAGCTCTTCGAAATGTTCTCTATCTGCAGATAACTTGCCATCTATGACTATTTAAAGAATTTATCAACTTCCTTGACGGCATCCGGCAGCGCGAATACGGCCACGCGGTCATAAGCCTGGATGTGAGTGTCGCCGACCGCGATGTATGATTCGTTGCCTCTGATCACACCGCCGATAATGGCGTTCTTCGGGAAATTCATATCCTTGAGAGGCTTCTTTGTGATCAATGTATCCGGCGCAACGATGTATTCCAGCACTTCAGCATTGGTTCCGCTCATATATTTGATGAATCTTACCTTGTTGCTGAGAGTGAACTTGAATATTCGGCTCGCGGTGATAAGCTTCTTGTTGATCACCGCATCCACTCCCATACTTTCCGCCAGACGGATATACTCGATGTTCTCAACCTCGGCGATGACCCTTGCTATACCAAGACTCTTTGCGGCTACGCAGGCCAGAATGTTTGTCTCGGAATTATTGGTGACAGCTACGAAAGCATCATACTCTTTGATAGATTCTTCCAAAAGCATATCCGAATTACGTCCGTCACCGTTCACAACGATTACATTGCTCGGAAGGCTCTCGGACAATGCGAGGCACTTTGCCTTGTTCATCTCGATAAGCTTGACAGAATCAAGTTCCTTAGCCATCTGCTTTGCCACTATCTCTCCGATTGGACTTCCTCCGAGAATCATGACGCTGTTCACCTCGATGTTTCTCTTGCCGATATAATTCATCAGCATATCCATTCCCTCACGCTTGGAAATAATGAACACAAGGTCATGATACTTGAACTTGGTGTCAAATTTAGGGATGATGGTATCGTTCCCTCTTGCAATGGCCACAACCCTGAACTTAAGTCCGTCGGCAGCGGCAACATTACTGAACTCGATCATATTCATTCCGATCAGAGGAGAATCCTCCTCCAGCTTGAACACTCCCACCTGAAGCTTTCCACGCGCGAAATCCATCGAATCCGTCGATGCTGTCCTCTTGAGGAGCTCAATAATCTCACCTGCGGCAATCTTTTCCGGATAGAAAAGCAAGTCTATACCCATCTCGGTGAAGAGATACTTGTTCTCGTACGAGAGATACTCCTCGTTATTGATTCTTGCCGTCGCTTTCTTGCTTCCCAGCTTCTTGGCAAGCATGGCGCTTACGATATTGACATCCTGAGAATCGGACGGATTCACGGCAATGAACAAGTCGGCTGTCGCTGCTCCTGCATCGTGCAAGGTGCGGATGGCAGACGGGTTGCCTTCCACAGTCACCACATCAGTAGTGGCTGCAAGGGCTTCAAGCCTCTCCTGCCTCTCGTCGATGACAGTAATCTCGTTTGCCTCATTGCTGAGCATCTTTGCAAGGTGAGAACCTACCTCACCAGCACCGGCGATAATGATCTTCATATCCTAAAATTTGTAAAAATCCTTTTCCTTTATGCTGCGGAATATTCTTTCCCCCTTCAGCATCGATCTGAGGATTATCCATTTGCTGTACATTCCGTTCACCTGGCCAGCTGCGGTATCCATATATGCAGCCACATCCTCTTTTGACGGACGTATGGTCATAGATGAAGCGTCTTTATGGGCCTTCCATACTGCCTTGAGACAGTCGGTCTTCAATGTCAGGAGATATACTGCCGCGGATATCCCGTCCAGACATTTGCGCAGCATTATCAGCCATGCGGCCTTTCTGCATCCCTTTGATGCAGCCTTTCGGGAGCCAAGACTCCTGTAGCCGAGGGCAAATGTCTTTGCCAGATTGTTCTCAAGCATCAGGAGATTGTTCCTGAAGTTGAGGTAAAGCTTGAATGGTGAGGTTGCAGGCAGCGTACCCCCTCCGACGTGATATACGATTGATTCAGGCACCACATTGATCCTGTATCCTTCCAGCTGCATCCTCCAGCACAGGTCGATCTCTTCCATGTGCGCAAAGAATCTGTCGTCAAGCCCTCCGAGCTTTCTGTAGAGACTGCTTCTGACCATCAGGCAGGCCCCGGTCGCCCAGAATACCTCTGCCGGTGAGTCATACTGGCCATTGTCTGTCTCCAACCGGCCCATTACACGTCCCCTGCAGAACGGGTAGCCGAATCTGTCTATGTGTCCTCCGGCCGCTCCGGCATATTCGAACTTCTCCTTTTCCTGCCAGCTGTGAAGCTTCGGTGCGCAGGCTCCACATTCGGGATGTTTCTCCATCCAGTCCACCAGCGGAGCAAGCCAGCCATCTGTAACCTCTATATCTGAATTGATCAGAACAAAGAGATCCGAGTCGATCTGAGAGAATGCCTTGTTGTATCCGCCGGTGAATCCGTGATTCCGGTCAAAGCTTATTGTCCTTACCTGAGGAAACAAATCCCGCATCACCTTGAGCGAACTGTCGGTGGAAGCATTGTCGGCAACGATGACCTCCGCTCCTTCGACTTTCTCTACAGAACATATAAGACCCGGAAGGAATTCCTTAAGAAAACCTTCCGTGTTCCAGTTCAATATGACTACAGCGGTCTTCAAACCTTAATCCATTAGTGGCAGCCGCATCCGCAGTCTTCTCCGTGTGCGTCGCCACAACCGCCTTCGCATCCGCCGCAGTCACCACCGTGACATCCGCCGCCGCAACCGCAGCTGTGAACGAATTCTCCGTGCAGACCCTCTGTGAGCTCTTTCTCTGTAGCCTCGCGTACAGTCAGGACCTCTCCTGTGAAATGGAGAGTCTTTCCTGCCATCTGGTGGTTGAGGTCCATCTTGACGCTGTCCTCGCTCACTTCGAGCACTACTCCAGGAATCACTCCACCCATACTGTTCATCATAGGGATGGTGTTGCCTGGCACGAGGAGGTCTTCGCGGATCTCGCCGTTCACCTCGAAGGCAGCCTTAGGAAGGTCGATGATCCTGCTTGGATCCACCTCACCGTATCCGTCAGCCGGTGTGAGGGTGATGTCGAACCTGTCGCCAGGTTCCATACCTTCGATGTGAGCCTCAAGCTTTGGCAGGAGGCTGCCTGTTCCGTGAATATAATCAAGAGGTCTTTCCTGTGTGGTATGGTCAACGACCTTGCCGTCAACCTCGAGTTCGTAGCTGAATTCCACTACTGCGTTCTGTGTGATTTTCATATTTTCAACTTTATATCATTATTTATCTTTTTCCTCAAATGTATCTTCTCTCAATGTAGTACAAAATATGAAAATATGTACTACGTCAGCGACTTGGGTAAAAGATTCCAGCATTACGCCGAGAAGACAATGTCTTCGAAGGCTAATGTGGGGATCTGCCAGCGTGAACTTGGCCGTGCATCGCTTCCGGCAGCCAGCAGGCTGTTCCAAAGCTCTATGATGTTTCCTGTTATGAGCATCTCCCTTACAGGATGTGTGAGCCTGCCCTTGCTGAAGGCGAATCCCTCGATTCCGAAAGAGAAATCTCCGGTCACTGGATTGCAGTTACCTCCGTTGAAGCCGCTCACCAATATTCCGTTTCCGGCAAGCTTCAAAATATCTTTCAAAGATACTTCTTTTTCTTCGTCCTGCAAATCCCGGTCCTTCAGATAAGGCATAAGGCAAGGTCTGGATATGTCCTCTATGGTAGGATCTATGCCCATTTTGCCGGAATTGTATGTGTTGACAAAATATTGACATACGACTCCGTTTCTGATGACAGGCGCATCCTTGGTGGCTACGCCTTCCGTATCGAAGAGTCGTGAACCGTTCTTGCCCGGAGTCCTTGCGAGATCCATGAGGGTCATTCCTTCAGGGAAGACCTTCTTTCCGATGCTTTCATCAAGGAATGACATCTTCTGCTGGATGGATGAAGCATTCAATGCGGTAAGAAGGGGAGCGATCAGTCTTGATGAAACTGTGTTGTCCACTACCATACGGTATCTTCCGCTTCGCCTTTTTCTTGCTCCGAACTGACGCAAGGCTCTTTCCAATGCCTTGGTGCCGCATTCATCGAAGTCGATCTCATCAGCTGCCGGGCTTGTCTGCCACCAGTATCCGCTATATTTGTTTCCCTCCGGATCTTCCACAGTCATTTCTGAGAATGTTCCGAATGTGGTCTCAGAATGTCTTCCCTCAAATCCGTTCGAATCGGCGAGGTAATTGTCGTCGGCCGTGCAGGAATATTCGCATTCCTCCGAAATGAGCCTGTATCCCTCCTCCTTTGCCTTTATCTCTGCATATCGGCTGAGCTTCAATGCATTGTCTAATCTGTCGCTGGCTTCTATCCTGTGATATTTCTCATCAAACAGGCCGAGCTCGCGTCCGGTGGAAGCATCCTTGGCTGTCCTTTCCGGATCCGGAAGTCTTCTGCAACTGTCTTCTCCGAGCATTCTGACCATATCGATGGCCTTAGATACGAATTCCTCAAGATCCTTCTGCTCCAGGCGGTTTGTGGAAAATGTGCCGTAGCGTCCGTCCGCGAAAATATACAGATATATAGACCTGTCTGCCGAGTGGCTTACCTTGTCGAGCTCCCCGTTGAGTATGGTATATGCATCTGTGACGCTTTTGCTGAGTGAAACTCTTGCAGCTGATGCTCCGCAGCTGATGGCATGACTGATGCAATGCTTTGCAAGTAATATTTCTTCCTGTGTAATCATTGTCATTCTCCTCCTACTGTAAGACTGTTGATCAGGACTGTCGGCATTCCGCAGGAAACCGGTACGCTCTGTTCCTTGCCGCAGGTCCAGGTGCCGTTGTCTATCTTCAGATCATTTCCGACGGCCAGAATGTCAGCGAGGGCTTTCGGACCGTTACCGATGATATTGATATCCTTTACCGGAGCCGTCAGACGACCGTTTTCTATCAGATAGCCGCTCTTTACATAGAAAGTGAAGTCTCCCTCACCGATCTTGACCTGACCGTTCGAGAACTCATCCACATATACTCCGTTCCTGACGGAAGCTATGATGCCTTCCGGATCTGCATTGCCGCTTTCCATATATGTAGCTCTCATTCTCGGGATAGGATTGTATCGGAAGTTTTCCCTTCGGCCGTTGCCTGTAGGAGTCACTCCGTACCAGTTCGCGCTTATCCTGTCGTGCAGATATGAGCAAAGAATTCCGTCCTTGACCATATATGTTTTCTCTCCCGGAACCCCTTCGTCGTCGTAATTGCCTGAACCTCTGTTATATGCTACCGTTCCGTCATCCACAACGTTCACTCCCTCAGGGCATACCCTCTTACCCATCTTGTCAGAAAATATGGACTGCCCCTTTCTGTTGAAATCGGCCTCGAATGCGTGTCCCATAGCTTCGTGGAGCAGAATTCCGGACGCCCCGGCTCCCATCACAACGCTCATCTGTCCTCCCTTCGGCCTTACCGCCTCGAATCTTGCGTCTATTCCCTTTACGGCCTCTTCCGCAATCTCATTCAGAAGTCCCGGTCCGATAAGCTCGGCTCCGATGCGGAAGCTCCTCGAGACGTTACGGTTCTCTGTCTTTCCGCCCTGCTGGAAAACCACAGTGGCCGTGATGCTTCCCATAGGTCTGGTCTCGTAGGTGAGTTCTCCCAATGAGTTGTACATAAGTACGTCTGATACTGAATCCGACAGTCTTATGATCACTTTTACAATCCTGTTGTCCTTTGTCAGGATGGCTTTCTCCAGGTCTTTCAAGAATGGAAGGAATGCATCGGCTCCCTTTTCCCTCCAGTTCTCCTTCATGGGATACAGATCCTGCTTCCTGTCTGTCACCGGATGGTATGGGACTGATTCTGCCGAAGAACCGGCCGCGATTGCCGAAGCTGCCTTGGCTGCATTCAGCATATCCTTCATCTCTGTGTTCTCGGAGTACGCATATCCTGTCCTTTCTCCTTTCAGAACCCTTATTCCGACTCCGAAATCAGTATGGAATCCTCCCGAAGACACAACTCCGTCCTTCAAGAGAAGATTAAAGAATGTGGTATGCTCAAAATACAGGTCGCAGTAATCCGCGCCTTGGGCGACGGCTGTTGAGGCAAGCTGCTGCAACTGTGGTTCCGTCACCTTGAATATATCAAGATATATATGTCTGTTGCTCATCTGTTACTTTTTCTATAATGACAATACTTCTCCGGTCTCTTCCATGAGCCTCTGCCTTTCATCCGCAATCGCCTTGATCTTCAGGTATGTCTCCTCATCCCTGATGGTCAGGATATCGTTCTTTGACCCTTCAGCAATGACTCGGAAAGGAGCCTGTGAATTGTCTGCAAGTATCCATCTTTCGCATATAGGAGCATACGAGTTGAAGAAATAATAGATTCCGACCTTATATCTTCTTCTGATGGTCTCTTCCGGGATGTTGTGTCCGCCAGCTTCCACCCTTGCCCTGACCCTTTCAACGGCAAGTTCTGGTGAATTCAGCCAGAAATACAGGAGCGTGACCGTGTAACCGGCATCCTGAGCCATCCTGACAGTCTTGAGCAATGTCCTTGTGGCCAACGTCGTCTCTACGGCAAAGTCCTGCCGCTTCTTGAGGAGATACCGGAATTTCATGATCATATATTTGCTCGCCTGGATCGACGCTTTTGACGGGTCGAATGGCGACAATCCCTTTGCGAATTCATCAGAGTTCACAAATTCCCTGCAGTCCAGCATCTCCGGCAGAAGTGAATACGAGGCTGTGGTCTTGCCGGCACCGTTGCAGCCTGATATGATATATAGTCTCGGCATAAATCAGATTTATGGAAGTTCGTTTAGTGCGGTGCGGCTCCCGAATGTTCAAGAGCGCTTGTTTACCCCGTATCCGAAAAGTGCGAAATCGCCTTTGCAAGGATCCTCTGGCCATATATCGCGGAAGGCATCCGTTATCTCACGGGCTGTGACAATATCCTTCTGTCTGCGAGTGGTAAGGCCCAATGCAATCGCCTGATCATAGACATGCACATCCAAAGGAAGGATAAGTTCCTTCTTGTCAGAGGATTTCCATAGGCCCAGATCCACTTTGCCGTCGTCCCTCACCATCCATCTTCGCATCATGCTGATCTTCTTGTTCGGAGCCTTCCTGTCTTCCTTCTGCCCGAATATCTGTACGCGTATCTCATTGTCAGACAAGCCTTCGAGACTTTCCCTTCCGGAATAGATTGTCCTCATTCTTCCGCAGATGGCGGCGAATTCCTTCCATTTTATCGTCCTGTGCAGACTGGCATCCTCATCCCTGTATTCGCCGTTCATCACATAATCATATGGCTTCCAGCACATCTCGTCGAACATCCTCCCGCAGTCCCTCACGATCATCGCCCTTCTTCCCCAAGCCAGATGTGCCGATAGAAGTGCAGCTATCTCCACATCAGCGACAGAAGCGTCACCGACCTCATATTTCCGAGCAAACTGTGTCGGGAAGATTATCGGATCCTCCTGGAAATATTTCGGGTCATTATACTCCTCGGCCCACCCGATCAGGGTCTCTTTTGTCTTTATATCCATAACCTGCAAATATAATGAAAAATACTGTAAGAATGAGCCGGATCGTAGTACTGACGTACGGCAATTAAAAAGACCGGCCACATCAGATGTGTGACCGGTCTTGATATAATGTACGTTACTCTTAGTTCGTAGCTGATTCGATACGCTTCATGTTGGCGAACATAAATACGCCGGCAATGAGGCAGATGGTGATGAGTACCACCCAGATCGCCCATAGAGGAATTCTCATCCAAAGAAGTCCAGGAACCGACACGAGGTAGTTTCCGATCGCTGTTGCAGCGAACCATCCTCCCATCATCATGCCCTTGTACTTAGGAGGAGCTACCTTCGAAACGAACGAGATACCCATAGGCGAGAGGAGCAGCTCTGCGAAAGTGAGCACGAGGTATGTGCTTATGAGCCAGGTAGGTGATACGAGGTCAGGGCTCACTGTTCCGCCGAGTGCCTTAGGTGAGGCAAGCCCGAACGATCCGAATGTGAGGATGAGGAAGCCGGCTGCCGCCACGAGCATTCCGAGTCCGATCTTGCGTGGTGCAGATGGCTCCTTGCCCTTCTTTGCAAGTGCGCCGAAGATCGCAAGCGATACTGGTGTGAGAGCTACCACATAGAACGGATTGAACTGCTGGAAGTCAGAAGGCTGGATGTTTACTGTGCCAGGCATTCCAAGATAAAGGAAGGCTGCGAGCGCCCAGAGGATCAGGGTAGCGGCACCAGAAGTGAGCTTTGCCTTTGAAGTCTCTGACTGGAAGAATCCGAAGAGGGTATACACCGACGCTGCGATGAGGGCGAGACACCAGATGTTGAATCCGATCCTGAGACCGCCTGTAACGCTGCTGGCTGTATAGTCTCGTGCAAAGAATGTCATTGTCGCACCGTTCTGGTGGAATGCCATCCAGAAGAAGATTACCACTGCGAATCCGAAGATGAGGGCTCCGATGCGGCTCTTT
>JAEIGA010005195.1_pt1 | contig 19981 bp, 10 predicted proteins | sample 9270691 | NCBI WGS metagenome assembly JAEIGA01 (sample SAMN17057246, study PRJNA624740) | gut metagenome | biome: biome; isolation source: fecal sample | host: Bos grunniens | place: China: Xizang | collected 2019 | reverse complement strand
CAATGACTTCTCTTGGAAGGATTTCCAGGCACGCAACAACAGCGAGCTCGTGGCTATTCTCGGTAACTTCGTGAACCGTGCTGTGGTTCTTACACATAAATATTTCGAGGGTCGTGTTCCTGCAGACCTCAAACCAGAGGCAATCGATGCAGAGACTCTTGCTCAGATCCAGCCTTTGAAGGAGGCGATGGAGAAGTATCTCGACGGTTACAAGTTCCGCGAGGCTCTCAAGGAGGCTATGAACATCGCCCGTCTTGGTAACAAGTACCTCACTGACACAGAGCCTTGGAAGGTGGCAAAGACTGATATGGACAGAACAGCTTCTATTCTGAACGTTTCTCTCCAGATCTGCGCATCTCTTGCAATCGCATTCGAGCCGTTCCTCCCATTCTCAGCTGAGAAACTCCGTGGTATCCTCAATGTAGGTATCGCAGCCGGTGTTGACCACCGTGCAGGTGAGGAAGGTGCTGTGAGCGAGAACATCTACACTACAGCAGAGGGTGCCGCTCTCCATACATCTTCACGTCATTGCGAGGAGCAGGGCGACGTGGCAATCTGCCTCTCTTGGGACGACCTCGGAAAGGCGGCGCTTCTTCCTGCAGGCCATCAGCTCAATCCTGCAACTCTTCTCTTCGGCAAGATCGAGGATGAGGTTGTGGATGCTCAGATCGCACGTCTTGAGGCAATCCGTGCTGAGCGTGAGGCAGCTGCAAAGGCAGCGGAGGCCGCTGTGGTAACCCCACAGAAGGAGGAATGTACATTCGATGACTTCGGAAAGATGGATATCCGTACTGCAACAGTTCTTGAGGCAGAGCGTGTCCCTAAGACAGATAAGCTTCTCAAGCTGACAATCGATACAGGAATTGACAAGCGTGTCATTGTTTCCGGTATCGCTGAGGAGTATGCTCCGGAGGATATGGTTGGAAAGCAGATCTGTATCCTTGCAAACCTTGCTCCACGCAAGATCCGTGGCATCGAGTCGAAGGGTATGATCCTCATGGCTCGTCAGAACGACGGCAAGATGCGTTTCATCACACCTGCCGAGACTCTCTGCAACGGTGCTGAAATCGGTTAATCGGTTTGATTTTGTAGTAATTCTCAGGAGTGCTTCCTTCGTCGGATTTTGGGAGGTACTCTTAGGGGAAAATGCAAAGCCTTGATACTGTGCTGGTTACGATATTTAGGGTGGGCAAAATATCCCACCTTAATATGCGTAATTTGTTGATGAACAATGTGTTATGTTGCACCGTTAATTAGGTGAATATGATAAAGACAGAATACTATAAGGATCTCACAAAGATGAACACCTTCGGAATGAAGGTGAAGGCACGCTGTTTCATGGAGTATGATTCTGTGGCCGATCTTGTTGATATTGAGTTTGAAGAACTGGCTCGTCCTGTGCTTCATATCGGAGGTGGCAGCAACCTGCTTTTTACCGACGATTTCAAGGGCACTGTCTTGCACTCCAAGATCAATTTTATTGAAATCCTGGAGGACGCACAGGAGGAAACCCTGGTTTCAGTCGGCTCCGGTGTGGTATTCGATGACTTCTGCGACTGGGCTGCCAAGGAAGGCCTATGGGGTATTGAGAACCTCTCATATATTCCTGGTGAGGTCGGCGCATCGGCTGTTCAGAATATCGGAGCTTACGGCGTTGAGGTGAAGGATGTGATCCGCACAGTCTATTGCTATGACACAGTGGAGGAGGAATTTGTGAAGTTTGACGTGAGCGAGTGCGGGTATGGCTATCGTGATTCCATCTTCAAGAATCCGGAAATCAAGGGACGCTATATTGTCACTCATGTCGTGTTTGCACTTTCCCGTACTCCGCAGCCTAAACTTGAATATGGTCATCTGGATGCGGCAGTCAAGGACGCCCAGTCTGTAAAGGATGCTGCATTGACTCCGTCCCTGATACGCAAGGTAATCATCAAGATCCGCAAGGAGAAGCTTCCAGAGCCATCCGTAACAGGAAGTGCCGGAAGTTTCTTCAAGAATCCGGTGATCAGTGCCGAGCATTTTGCGAAGATCCAGGCTGCAGCCAAGGCTGAGCATGGCGCTGACTGCAAGGTGCCGCATTACGATCTGCCGGACGGAACCGTAAAGGTACCGGCTGCATGGATGATCGAGCAGTGCGGATGGAAAGGTCGTCGCAGCGGTGGTGCTGCAGTGTGGGACAAGCAGCCTCTGGTCATTGTAAACTATACCGGTGATGCATATCCGGAAGAAATCATAGGTCTGGAAAGACGTATAATAGAATCCGTAAAGAACAGATTCGGCGTTGAACTTCATCCGGAAGTCGATCATATCTAAGGACCGGCCTTAAACTTAAATTATGAAACACCTGTTTGTCACTCTTTTCATGTTTTTTACATTGGTGAATGCCTCTGCAGCAGGCAGTTCTCCAGTGCAGGATATTCTATTGAAACTTGATGCCTACATCGAGTCCGGCGATAAGTATGTCGCAGAAAAGGAAGATAGAATCCATAAATTGCGTGAAGAATTGTCAAAGACTTCCTGGCAGGACTATCAGTTGACTTATGCACTCTTCGATGAGTACAAGTCTTATAAGTTTGATTCTGCATATTTTTATGCGAATAACTGTCTGAAACTGGCACAGAAAGCAGGTAGTCGGGACAGGCTTGTCCAGTCACATTGTGCTGTTGCCTTCTGCTATCTTTCATCAGGACTGTTTCATGAGTCTTTCGATGAAATGTCGAAAGTGGATGTGTCAGGAGTGGATTCTGAAATCAAGGCCCAGTATTATGCCTTGGCCAACCGCCTGTATTATGATGCTTCAGATTTCAATAATGCAGAGAATTGGAGCCATGAATACACACGTAAAGGAACGATGTATGCTGATTCATTGATGCAGATTGTTCCTGAGGAGAAGTATGAATATCAGTTTGCCGTGGCTCAGAGGGAAATCAAGCACTGGCATTATGAGCAGTGTATCGAACACTATCAGAGTATTCTCAGGAACCACGATGTCTCAGAGCATGACAAGGCTATTATAAACTCAAGTATAGGTGGAGCGTATCTTGCTCTTGGACAGAAAGATAGTTCTGTGGTATATCTTGCAAAGGCAGCAATCAATGATATCATCTCTGCTACAAAGGAGACCACGGCACTCTATCGTCTGGCAGAAATGCTATGCGAGCAGAATGATCCTCACAGGGCATACATATATATAAATGTAGCACTGGAAGATGCTGATTTCTATAATGCACGACATAGAAAACTCAGTATCAATCCGATACTTCCTATCATTGAGAGAGCACGTTTTGAGGTGGTGGCGCGCCAAAGGAATTATATGGCGATAATCCTTATTCTGTGTGTGGGAATCATAGCCCTTCTTGTGACTATGTTCATTATTTATGGTAAGCAAAGAGGTAAGATCGAGCGCAGAAACCGCCAGCTTAAGGAGGCGAACAAGATCAAGGAAGAGTATATCGGCCATTCTTTTTATGTCAATTCTGAATTTATTACTGAATTTGAGGAGCTGTTCAGTACTATAAACATGAAACTTGCTGCCCATCAGTATGATGATGTGAGAGATATGTGTAAACAGTCTAAGGTGAAGAAGAAGCGTGAAAGCATGTATGATTCATTTGATAAGTGTTTCTTGAAGATCTTCCCTTCATTCATCAGCGAATATGCCAAGCTTTTTCCGGAAGGTTATGTCGATGAGTCAGCAGATGTGTTGACAAACGAGATGAGAATCTTTGCCTTGATGCGTCTTGGAATTACTGATGCCGAGAAGGTTTCCAAGTTCATGAATTACTCGGTCCATACCATATATACATATAAGACGAGGGCAAAAAATAAGTCGATTGTCGGTAACGATGAGTTCGAAAAACGCATAAAAGCTTTCGAGATCGGTTAAATATCAAGGATATCTCCTTATAAAACGTTAATACAAACCACTGATAATTGCAACGTTAAGTTGTTGATTATCAGTGGTTATTTTGTTTGTTGTGGCCAAAATCGTTAATACATGACCTTAATATCTTCGTTTCTGCAAACTCATTTGGTTACTTTGTGTTACATACTAACTACTAATTAACCAAAAATCTATGAATCGAATAATGACCTTATTTGCGGGATTGGCACTGACCAGTGCTCTCTCGTTTTCAGCAGCCGCTCAGAGTGGCTATGAGGTTAAGGGAACAGTTGTCGATGAGTACGGTCCGGTAGTTTCTGCCACTGTTATCGAGCAGGGCACTGCCAATGGAGCTTCGACCGATCTCGATGGTAACTACTCCCTCAAGGTTTCAAGCAAGGATGCCCTTGTTGAGTTCAGCTGTATCGGCTACGCGACTCAGGTGTTCCCGGCTTCATCAATTCCGGCAACAGTATTCCTCGCTGAGGATGCTATGTTTCTTGAAGAGACAGTCGTAATCGGTTACGGCTCACTCAGCAAGAAAGAACTTTCAAGCTCAATCGTACAGGTGGACAAGAACGAACTTTTCAAGGGTGCCATGAACAACCCTATGGAAATGTTGACAGGTAAGGTTGCAGGTCTTAACGTAACAACTTCTGCAGCTGCTAACCCTAACTCAAGTTCAAGTCTTCAGGTCCGTGGTGCTACATCACTTCAGGCAGGTAACGACCCTCTGGTTGTCATTGACGGAGTGCCAGGTGGTGATATCAGAACAATCGCTCCTCAGGATATTGAGTCCATGACAGTCCTTAAGGATGCCGCTTCTGCTGCAATCTATGGTACACGAGGTGCGAACGGCGTCATCCTCATCACAACCCGTAAGGGCTCAGAAGGTGGTGAGGGCGTATCTGGAATCACATATGACAGCTGGTTCGGAATGAACTTCGCCAAGCCGCATCCTGAGATTCTCTCTGCAGATGAATTCCGCAGATCCGGCCGTGGAACTGACTATGGTTACAACACAGACTGGTACAGCCTTCTGATGCGTGACTTCGGATACGACCATAACCAGTATCTTGCTATCGACGGAAGCACAAAGGGCGGTTCATATAACGCGTCAATCAACTTCAAGGATGCAAAGGGTCTTGACATCCGTTCAGGACGTAAGGAATTCGGTGGCCGTGTTGCTGTCGAGCAGAAGGCTTTCAAGAACAGACTTCAGGTCAATGCTTCAATCAATGCACGTCGCGTTAACGAGGAGTGGGGCAACGACGGAATGTTCGGAACAGCTCTTACAATGAACCCTACAATGCCTGTATATAATGAGGATGGAACATTCTATCAGCCTACCTCTCCTACAGGCGCGCGTAACCCTTATAAGGAACTTGTTCTTCTTGAGGGCAACAGCAACGGTCAGAGACTTTATCTTTTGGGAACAGTTTCAGGTAAGTTGAACCTTATCACAACTGATATCCACAATCTTAATACAACCGTAAGCTACTCACTTGATTACAACGACTTTATCTCCAAGAATTACCGACCTGCAGACTCTGGTCAGTCATACTGGGATGGCTACAAGGGCTCCGCTTCACTTGACTACAACAAGTATTGGAGCAACCACTTCGAGTGGCTTATGAACTACTCGTTATATCTCGAGGATCACAGCATCCAGGCTGTAGCAGGTTACACTTGGGAGAATGCAAACAATGAGTCGATGGGTATGTCGAATCAGAACTTCACATTCGACAATATGAAGTACAACAACATCGGTGCAGGTTCATACCTTGCTGAAGGTAAGGCTTCAATGTATTCCGGCAAGTCTCTTTCTGCACTCGTTTCAGTGTTCGGCCGTGTGAACTATAACTGGAAAGACCTCATCATGGCTTCTGCTTCTCTCCGCTATGAGGGATCGACCAAGTTCGGTGCTGACAACAAGTGGGGATACTTCCCTGCAGCTTCAATCGCTTGGGAAATGGCCAATATGCCGTTCCTTCAGGATCATCACTCAGTTGTACAGAGCCTCAAGCCACGTGTTTCATATGGTGTGACAGGACGTTCAGGCTTCGGTTCTTATACTTCACTTTCAACATACAGCACACGTAACAGCTACTTCTTCAACGGTCAGTGGGTTACAGGTTATGCTCCATCTCTCAATGCCAACCCTGGTCTTGCATGGGAGAAACTCGTGAGTGTGAACGTGGGTGTTGACTTCGCTCTCTTTGGAAGTCGCCTCCGTGGATCGGTTGACCTTTTCGACAGACAGTCGCAGGATCTCCTCTATAATTACACAGCTCCACAGCCTCCATATATCTACTCAAGCATTCTCGTGAACGTGGGTACAACCCAGAACCGTGGTATTGAGCTGGATATCGATGGAGACATCATCTCAAACAAGGATTTCACTTGGACAATGGGCGCGAGCTGGTCTACCGGCACTACAACAATGAAGAACCTTTCAAACAATATCTATAAGGCTTCTTATGTGGATATGGGTTCTAAGGGTGGCGTCGGTGCCAACGAGTATTTCTTCCGCGTTCAGGAAGGCAGCAAGGTGGGCCAGTTCTACGGCTTCAGCTATGCCGGTGTTGACGAAGGCGGAAATATCCTCGTGTATAAGAATGCAGTTGACGAAGATGGAAATGTTCTCGTAGGCCAGAACGCTGTGGATGAGGAAGGCAATCCGATCAAGGTGCTTGCTTCAACTGCAGACCCTGCTGACAAGAGATACATCGGAAACGGCGTTCCAACCCATTTCGTTTCTTGGAACAATACTCTTCGTTACAAGAACTTCGACCTCAATGTATTCTTCCGCGGTGCACTCGGTTTCGAGATCTTCAACATGCAGAAGTATGGAATGGGACTTATCGGAGCTGGTTCTGACAACGTTCTCCGTTCATCATACCTTGAGGACAAGGATGTATATGCAAGTGGTGGTGTGATTTCTTCATACTTCCTCGAGAACGGTAACTGGTTCAAGCTTGAGAGCCTTACCCTCGGATACAATTTCACTCCTAAGAACACTGAGGTGCTCAAGAAGATGAGAGTATATCTTTCTGCTAAGAACCTCTTCACTCTTACAGGATATTCAGGAAACGATCCTTCAATCCTTGCATCAAACGGTCTTACTCCAAGTATTGACAACTCTGGAGCATATCCTCTTGCTGCTCAGGTAACTATGGGTCTCACAATGAACTTCTAATAATTTGAAAGTAATGAAAAGATATATATTGAACATAGCATTGCTATTCGCAGCCTGCTTCTCATATACTTCTTGCTTCAATCTCGAAGAGGAGGTATTCGACAGAGTTGACGGCTCGGTATATTTCGCAGACGAAGCCAGTGTTCAGGGTGCAGTTGGTGCCATCTATGCTGAAGCTGCATACGGCTATTGCGAATATTTTATGTATCTCCAGGAGTTCTCTGCCGACCAGATCGCATGGAGAACATGGAACGGAGGTGCATGGGGATGGGATGAGGCCTTGAAGTTCGTCCTTTCGTCACACACCTGGAACGCTGAGTCCACAATCGTCCGTCAGGCTTGGGAAAAGGCCTGGACCACAATCGGTCTTGCCAACAACGTGATCTACGAACTTGGTAAGGTGGCTCCTGAGGCCTTGGGCATGACACAGGAAAAGGTGGATCTCTATATTGCTGAGTGCCGCACTCTCCGTGCTTGGGCATACTATAATATATATGAGATCTGGGGTGGTGCACTTCCTCTGAACATCAAGGCATCTGCAGAGTCTTCTGAGATTCCTGGCAGCGCCGATCCTGACTTCAATACAAGCAGCAAACTTATCTTCGACTTCATCGTTGGTGAACTCGACGGTTGCTGGGAGGCCCTTCCACAGAATGAGGCGAACCGCATGAATCAGGCAGTCAACCGTATCCTCAAGATGCGTATGCTTCTCAACGCAGAGGTATTCATCGGTGAGGCAAAGTATGATGAGTGTGCTGTACTTGCTCAGGATATCCTCGATGGCAAGTTCGGTTCATACAGCATTGCTCCTGACTACAGATCTCTTTACACAATCGACAATGTGAACTGTCCTGAACTCGTGATGGCATTTGCAACAGAGGTAGGTCAGCTTAACATCGGTTGGATGAAGAACATGCCTTTCCTTCCATATAACATCTGGGATAACGTCGGCGGTACTTATGAGCAGTCTGGCTGGAACTGTACCTGCCTTGCTCCATCATTCGACAACTCAGGTGAGGTTCAGACCCTTGGTGGTTCAACAGGCGCTGTAAGCTTCCTCGATACTAAGTATGGTGACAAGCTTGGAGCAGTTTACGAGAGATTCAACAAGAATGATATCCGCGTGAAGGCTAACTTCCGTGCAGAGGCTGACGGTACATGGAACGGTGGTATGTTCCTCAAGGGTGCCATGATGACTCATGACGGTTCTGCAGCTATCAAGGCTGATGCTGACCGTGAAGGCCAGGACCTCGTATACGTAGACCAGGTGGGTACATTCCTCAACCTTGGTACAAATCTCCAGACTGTAATGCATCCTCGTTGGGGTGAGACCAACTCTGGTGTCCGTATGATCAAGTATCCTATCTATCCACAGGATGCAGGAATTGATTTCCAGAACATTGATGAGGTGGAGTTCCGTCTTGCAGAGGTTGTCTATACTCTTGCAGAGTGTAAGCTCCGTGCCGGCGATACAAATGCAGCAAAGGACCTTGTAAAGAGTGTCAAGTCAAGATATTTTGCGAATGCTGATGATGCATTGGCTCTCCCTATGGGCTTCACAGCTTATGATAACGACTGGATGCTTCACGAGTGGGGACTTGAGTTCCTTGGTGAGGGCCGTCGTCGTCGTACCGACCTTCGTCGTTTCGATAAGTTTACTCAGGGCCAGTGGTGGTTCTTTGGCCGCGTTGAGGCTGACGGATATGGTTCATATCCTGCTAAGCGCGACAGAAAGTATGAGTGGTACCCGCTCCCAGCTTCTGCACTCCTTGTGAACCCAGGTCTTGTACAGAATCCTAACTACTTATAGAATTAGCAGATATGAAGAAAATATTTAATAGGTTCATGCTTCCGATGATGATGCTTCTTGGCGCTTGTTCAGCACCGGAGGAAATTATCTTCGACCATGAGCAGCAGGCATTTGATACCAAGGAGAACATGATTCTTCTTGAGGTCATCGCTCCAACCAGCACTAAGGCTGACGATGTGATCTATATCTCCGGTGCTTTCAACGGAGGTGATGAGGTAGCCGCTGATAACGTCATGTGGCATCTAGAGAAATCTACAACAGTTGACAAGAAGTGGGGAATCTACCTCGATCCTGCTACTTTCGTAGATGGCAAGACTCTTGCCGACGGATACCATTTCGTGTCTGTCCGCGAGGGTGAGGAAAGAACAGCCAAGAACGAGGCTGTAGTACGTACCGACAATTTCGCTGTGGGCACAAGAACCAATATCTATGTGTCTTATTGGAATATGTATTTCTACGTTGCTCCTGAAATCGAGCATGATGGTCCAGTCGTATATGTGAACAACCAGACAACATGGGATGCCCTTGCGCTCTACGCATGGGGTGATGCTGAGGCATTCGGTGGCTGGCCTGGTATGCAGCCTACCGGTGAGATCGCGCTTGATGGCATCAATTGGACATATTTCGATCTTGGTGAGGCTAACAGAGGCCTTAACCTTAATCTTATCTTCAATAACAACGGTGGTGGCAAGCAGCTCGGTGACTACAATGTAACCCTCGATAAGGATGAGTACTTCCTTACAATTACTGATGAGGGTGTCGAAGCAGCGAACTCTATCCCTGCACACGATGGCACAATCCGCGTATATGTTGATAATCAGGCTGGTTGGGAGGCCGTAGCACTCTACCAGTGGGGTGATGAGAATGACCTCGGAGGTGGCTGGCCTGGACTTCAGCCTACTGGAACAGTCAAGATTGCCGGTTTTGAATACACATACTTCGACTATGAGATCGCAGCTGTAGAAGGCAAGGCACAGAACCTTATCTTCAATAACAACGGTGGCGGTATCCAGACAGGTGATATGGCTGTTACATTCAGCGCTGATGTCGTTGACCTCTTCTTCCTGATTTCCGGCGAGAAGGATTGCGCAGTAATTGAGGATCCGTTCAGCAGAGAGCCTGCCGGTGATGAAGGTGGCAATGACGACGGTGGAAACGACGATGGTGAAGAAGGTGGCAGTTGCAATTGTGACTGTGAGGGCTGTAAGGACTGCAGTGGAAAGGACAACGGTGAAGAGCCTGAAGTTCCTGCAGATCCTGTCCCTGTAGTGTTCTATGTGCAGAACAACACCGGATATGAGGCAACATATATGTATGCATGGGGTGATGCCCTCCCAGAACTCTTCGGAGGCTGGCCAGGTGTGGCTCTTGAGAACAATGTGACCTGCGGTGGCGTGGCATATAGCAGAGTTGAGACTACTGCAACGGCTTACGAGCTCGTATATCACCCTATCTTCAACAATAACAACGGTACTCAGTATGATGCTCCTGTGGTTACCCTTGCCAACTACAACTTCATCGTTGCAGGACAGACAGCTGCTGAGATCGGTACTGCCCCTGCTGTCAAGATCTATGTTGACGACCAGACAGGTTGGGATGGCATTGCAATGTACTCTTGGGGTGACATCAACGATGTTGTAGGTGGCTGGCCAGGTGCCGCATTTACAACAGAGACTGTTGGCGGTAAGGAATATAAGGTGTTCGAGATTCCTGCAAACGGATTCGGAACATCATGCAACCTTATCTTCAACAATAATGGTGGCGGAGTCCAGCATGGCGACTATAATGTCAAGGCTGACCGTGACTACTTCCTCAAAGTGACAGCTGAAGGTGTAACACCAATCGAATAATCAGATGAAGTTATCAAAAACTTTATTCATTTCCCTCCTGACTGCGCTATGCCTGAGCGCAGTCAGCTGCGGGGATGAAAACAAACCGATAGACCAGGGTAAGCCTGATGTTCCGGTGGTTACAGAGCCGGGAAATACGATGGTCATATATGAGGCAAATCCGAAAGTATTTGCCAGTTCAAAATCTCTCAATGCCATTGAAGCGCGTCTTGATGATATTCAGGACCTGGGAGTCAATGTAATATGGCTTATGCCGATTCAGCCGATCGGTTCAAAGAATTCTGTGGGATCCCCATATTGTATAAAGGACTTCAAAGGAGTCAACCCTTCGTATGGAACACTGGAAGACCTTAAGTCTTTGGTGAATAAGGCACATTCTATGGGTATCAAGGTGATTCTGGACTGGATTGCCAATCACACGGCTTGGGATAATCCATGGATTACCGAGCATCCGGACTGGTATACAAAGGATGCGAACGGAAATATAATTTCTCCGGCCGGTATGGGCTGGAACGATGTGGCAGACCTGAATTTCAGTAATCAGGAACTCCGCACCAACATGATTGATGCCATGACATATTGGGTCAAGGAAGCTGATGTGGACGGATTCCGCTGCGACTATGCAGACGGAGTTCCAATGGATTTCTGGAAGGACGCTTTGAAGGCTGTCACTGCAATCAAGCCTGATGCGATTCTGCTTGCAGAGGGTTCTGAATTCGAGCTTCTGGAAAGTGGCTTCCAGATGCTCTACGGCTGGGATTTCCAGTCAAAACTGGCATCACTCTTTGCCGGAAGAATAAACGTAGCCAAGTTGTATGATACTCATAAGTCTGAATATGAGGGCTTTGCAAAGGGTAAGAACAGGCTTCGTTTTACGACTAATCACGATAAGGCCATGAGTGAATCTTCACCGATCACAATGTACAAGGGTGAAAGAGGCGCTATGGCGGCATTCGTCACAACAGTGTATATGGGAGGAATCCCTCTTATATACAGCTCCCAGGAAGTGGGATATCCAAAGACCGTGAACTTCTTTACTAACGTGATCATGGACTGGGATAGCAATCCTTCCTATACAACAGAATATCAGAAGGTTATGGCTGCATATCAAGAGTCGGCCAGCCTTCGTGGAGGTGAACCTGTACTCTATAATACAGGCGATATTGTCTCTATATATTATAAGGGTGGACTTTTTGTGGTTGCCAACACTAAGGGTGAATCTGTTCAGGTCAAGACACCAATGGAACGTGCTGGAGAAAAGGCAGTCGACATGATGTCAGGAGCATCTGAGAGCATTCCTGTCGCTCTGAATCTGGAGGCATATCAGTACAAAATCTGGAAAATTGAAAAGTGATGATTACAAGAAATACTCTTGCAGGCATGTTGGTCTGCGTAATCCTTGCTGCTGCATCATGCTGTGATAGGTGCACCAATGAGGTATCTCATGCTGTTCCGGCGCCGGAAGATGTGGTGATGTATCAGGTGAATCCAAGAGTCTTTGCACCAGAAAAATCATTCAACGCAGTGGCTCAGCACCTTGATTCAATCAAGAATCTGGGAACTAATGTGGTGTGGTTCATGCCGATCTATCCTGTCGGACAGATCAAGACTGTGAATTCGCCATATTGTATCAGTGATTATAAAGGAGTAAATCCTGAATTCGGTACCATTGATGAGTTCAAGAACCTCGTGTCGCTTTGTCATGAAAGAGGTATGAGTGTGATTCTTGACTGGGTGGCCAACCACACATCATGGGACAATGCCTGGATTGAAGAGCACCCTGAATGGTATACTCATGAAGATCGTAAGATAGTGCCTCCTATCAAGGATTGGGCAGATGTTGCCGACCTTAACTTCGATAATCATGAAATGCGTCTTGCAATGATCGATGCAATGAAGTTCTGGGTGGTTGAAGTCGGCGTGGATGGTTTCCGTTGCGATGCAGCTGACTTTGTTCCATTTGATTTCTGGAAGCAGTGCTGCGATTCTCTCCGTTCTATTCCTGACCATAAGCTGCTCCTGTTGGCAGAGGGTAAGAGAAAGGACCATTTTGATGCAGGCTTCGAGATGAACTACGCTTGGGACTATCTTGAGGCAATCCGCCGCGTGTTCAATAACAGACGAGGTCCTGCCATGCCGGCAAGTCATCTTTTTGAAGCTGACCAGGAGGAATACGACGGCATTCCTGACGGTTGTGTCAAACTTCGTTTCACCACAAATCATGATGAGTCGGACAAGATGTCTCCGATCAGGGAATTCGGCGGTGAGCGCGGCTCTATGGCAGCATTTGTGGCTTCTGCCTATCTCCATGGCGGTGCTCTCGTATATGGTTCACAGGAAGTGGGCTATCCTGGTAGAATCAATTTCTTCAGATATGTTCCGATGGACTGGGAGGCTAATCAGCTTCTGAATAAGGAATATAAGGACCTTCTGTCACTTTATAACTCGATCGAAGCAATCCGTAAAGGAGAAATCACTGCCTATCCGGATGCAGACGTGCTCAAGTTCTGCAAGACTATCGATTCTGAGTCAGTGCTTGTCCTTGTGAATGTCAGACATGAAGATATATATACAGAGACCCCGGCTGAATGGGTTGGCAAGGAATGTACTGACCTTATGAATGGAGATAAACGTGTTTTAGGTGAGAAGGTTCATCTGAATCCGTATGAATATATGATTCTTCAATAAACGCTGTGGAAAAGTGGTAATCTTTTGTTTGGTTAGTGGATTATCACTTGATAACCGGTCTACCTGCGAAGGCATGGCCGGTTTTTTAACAAGAAAAATTTTACCTTTACACATAATTCAGAAATAACAAACTATGAACAAGATGATCAAGGTATTGCTGGTCGTGGCCATGCTTTCTGTGTCATTTGTTCTGAAGGCTCAGGATAATGTTGCCTATCAGGATGATGCAGTCCGCTTCACAGTGGTCACTGACGGTGTGATCAGGCTGGAATGGCAGCCTGAGGGTAAGTTTACTGACCTTCCGTCCTTTGTCGCATCTGAAAGGGATTACCCTGCAGTCGACTACAAGGTGCGTAAAGCGGGAAAGAATGTAGAAATCACAACTTCCAGGATGGTGCTTACGTATAAGAAAGGCACAGGTAAGTTTACTAAGGATAATCTGGTGATCAAGGCGACTGATGGTTTCTTTACATGGAAGCCGGGCATGAAGCAGAAGGAGAATCTCAAGGGTACATTCCGTACTTTGGATGGATTGGAGGGAGACCTTCAGACCCAGGGTTGGGTGAAGGATTCCCCTAAGGGTGAGCACCGCCCGTTTGAAGACGGTATCCTTGCAAAGGATGGATGGACCTTGATTGACGAGTCGGAAAATCTGCTTTTTGATGATTCGGATTGGGCATGGGTGACAAAGCGCCCGGAAGGCGAGTGCCAGGACTGGTATTTCATGGCATATGGTCATGACTATAAGGCAGCGTTGAAGGACTTCACAGTCTTTGCCGGCAAGATGCCTCTTCCTCCGCGTTTCACCTTCGGATATTGGTGGTCACGCTACTGGGCATATTCAGACAAGGAACTCCGCACTCTTGTGGACAAGATGGCTGCATATGATATTCCTCTGGATGTGCTTGTTGTCGATATGGACTGGCATTATACAGATCCGGGCCGTGGTGGCTGGACAGGTTGGACATGGAACAGGAGCATCTTCCCTGATCCGCAGAAATTCATGTCCCAGATGAAGGATAAAGGTCTGAAGATAACCATCAATCTTCATCCGGCTGAGGGATTCGACCACTGGGAAGAGTGCTATCCGGCTCTTGCCGAGAGTCTTGGAAAGGATCCTGAGGGCAAGGAACGTATCGAATGGATCAATTCAGACAAGAAGTTCATGACCAACATGTTCGATAAGGTCATGCATCCGATGCAGGAGGAAGGAGTGGACTTCTGGTGGCTTGACTGGCAGCAGCATGTCTATGACACAGAACTCCCGCAGCTGCACAATACATGGTGGATCAACTACTGCTATTTCAGTGATATGGAACGTTATGGCGACAAGCGTCCTATGCTGTACCATCGTTGGGGAGGACTTGGCAACCATCGTTACCAGATCGGATTTTCAGGTGATGCCACAATATCATGGGAATCCCTTGAATTCCAGCCATATTTTACGGCAACTTCATCGAATGTCCTGTATGGATACTGGAGCCACGATATAGGAGGCCACCTTGGCAGCAGCATCGATCCTGAAATGTACACAAGATGGCTGCAGTATGGTGGATTCAGCCCTGTGATGCGTACTCACAGTTCCAAGAGCGGTGGCCTGAACAAGGAACCTTGGGTGTTTACCGAGGAGTACACCAATGTAATCCGTCAGGCAGTCCGCCAGCGTTATGTGATGGCGCCTTATATCTATGCGATGGCCCGTAAGGGATATGACGAGGGAATAGCGCTGTGCCGCCCTATGTATTACGACTACCCTGAGTGTCAGGAGGCTTATGATTTCCGCAGCCAGTATATGTTCGGAGACGATATGCTCATCGCCCCCGTGACAAAGCCTATGGTTGACGGCTTTGCTGAGGTGGATGTATGGCTTCCTGAAGGTGAATGGTTTGAACTTCATACCGGTACTTTGCTCAAGGGTGGTGCAGTCGTAAAGCGTCATTTTGCCCTTGATGAATATGGTGTGTACGTGAAGGCTGGAGCAGTTCTGCCATTCTATGGACATGAAGTCAATAATCTCGAAGGAAATGACGAGGACATCACGCTGACAGTCTTCCCTGGTGGAAATGGTGTGTTCAGTATCTATGAGGATGCCGGAAACGACAAGAACTATGCTCAGGAGTATGCAACTACCAGTGTTTCAAATTCATGGGCAGGCAATGTCCAGACAGTGACCATATCACCTCGTGAAGGACAATATGCCGGTATGCCTGCTGACCGTCAGTACAAGGTGAAGGTGCTCTCAAGTGTCGCTCCAGAGTCTGTTACCGTTTGCGGCGTTCCTGCAGCATATACATACGACGGATACGACTTCTCATTCACTGTCGCGGTTCCTCAGACAGATTGCGCACAGCAGAAGGAAATCGTCATCAAATATCCTGATGGCAAGACAAGCCTCGCATGTGGCGTGACCGGATATTCGAGAAGGATGGGTAAGTCGATCGAAGCATTCAAGTTCCGCACAGGACTTGATCCATACGATGCTCTTGGAAAGCTTGGTTCTGTGAATGAAGCAGCCATGTATTCTCCAGAGTCAGCTGCACAGCTCGTTGAAGAGTTCATGGCAGACTATCAGCGTCTCGATGAGGTGCTTGATGCTCAGCCTCGTATGAAGGATGAAGATGTGAAATGGTTCCTCAGTCATTGCGGCTGGAACCTCTAATACATTAGACTATGAAAAATGTTCTTATGTCTATGGCGGCAGCGCTTTTGGCGCTGTCGCTGCAGGCTAAAGTCAAGCCTGCTGATGAAGATCAGGTGGTCCGTGTTGAGCCTCCATGCTGGTGGACCGGAATGAAGACTGAACTTCAGCTCATGATCCAGGGTCAGGAAATCAGTACCTACGAGGTGTCAGTAGCTCAGAAAGGACTCGAGGTGGTGAAAGTCCACAAGGCGGATAATCCGAACTTCATCTTTGTGGATGTCGATGTGGCTTCAGATGCTAAGGAAGGCGTATATGACCTTGTGTTCAAGAAGGACAAGGATGCTTTTAGCTATCCGTACCGCATCGGAAAGAAGGCGGAAGGACCAAGGGAGAGCTTCTCCACAAAAGATGTGATATATCTCATTGTCCCTGACCGCTTTGCCAATGGCGATCCATCCAATGATTCGACAGAGGATACAAAGGAGGATGTGGCCAGAAACCAGCCTTTCGGCCGTCATGGCGGTGATATCCAGGGCATAATCGATCATATGGATTATATAGCGGATCTTGGTGCTACTGCGATCTGGATGACTCCTCTTCTTGAGGATGATGCGCGCAGAGGATCATATCATGGCTACGCCTGCACCGACTATTACAATATTGATTCCCGTTTCGGCGACAACGGACTTTATAAGCAGATGGTGGACGTGGCTCATGAGCATGGTGTCAAGGTCATCATGGATATTGTGACAAACCACTGTGGAACAGAGCATTGGTGGATGCAGGAGATGCCGTTTGAGGACTGGGTGCACAAGAATGATCCGTTCGTCACCTCCAACCACATGTATTCTTTGGCTCTCGACCCGAATGCATCTGCAGCTGACCGCAAGATAATGGAGGAAGGATGGTTTTCGCGTGGCATGCCTGATATGAATCTCGATAACCCATATCTTTTGAAATATTTCCAGCAGTGGGCGGTCTGGTGGATTGAATATTCCGGTCTTGACGGATATCGTGTGGATACTTATTTCTACAACGAAAAGGTGCCTATGTCATACTGGTGCAAGGCTGTGACAGATGAATATCCGTGGTTCAACATCGTAGGAGAAAACTGGAATGCGAATCCGGACATGGTGGCATATTGGCAGAAGGATAATCCTAATCCGGACGGTTTCAACTCCAATCTTCCTTCCATCATGGACTTCCCGTTGAGAGACGCCGTCAATGACGCACTCTATCTCCCTCTGGCTTCTGGAAAGAATGATGACCAGCATGGTCGCAGACGTGAGGGCAATATGAGATCGGTGTATAATGTGGTGGCGCGTGACTTCCAGTATCGCGACCTTTCCAATATGCTGCTTTTCTTCTCGAATCACGACACGCCTCGTCTGGGAGATATCTTTGGTTTGAACTACGATAAGATGAAACTCTCCTTTGCCATGCTTGCAACCATGCGCGGCATTCCGCAGATGTTCTATGGAGATGAACTCATGTTTGCGATAAATAACCAGCATCGTGATGACGGTCGCCTGAGAATGGATTTTCCTGGAGGTTGGGAAGGTGATGCGCTTGACCTTTTCACTGAAGAAGGACGCGCACAAAGTGTTTCAGATTCTGTCTGGACCGGAGCAGCTGACCTTCATTCCTATGTGAAGACTCTTCTGAATTGGAGAAAGACCAAGAAAGTCATCCATTCCGGTAAGACCATGCATTTCATCCCTCAGGACAATACTTATGCATATTTCAGATATGACGAAACAGACCTTGTGTTTGTCTTTGTGAATAATTCCGATAAGGATGTGCAGCTGACATGGTCAAGGTTTGCTGAGATCAATACCGGTTTGAAGGATGGACGCGATGTGCTCACAGGTCAGACTGTCGAACTTTCAGATGATACAGTTGTTCCAGCAAATACGGCCCTTGTGGTTGAATACAGACGATAATCTGTTTGTATATCGGAATGATTGATTAAATTTGTGGGTTGAAGTTTATAAAATATGAGTTCATTCGTAGTTGAAGGCGGGCATAAGCTCAGCGGTACAATCAGACCACAGGGTGCCAAAAATGAGGCCCTGCAGATCATCAGTGCAGTTCTTCTTACCAAGGAAGAGGTGAAGATATCGAATATTCCGGAGATTCTGGACATCAAGAATCTGATCCTTCTGCTGGAAGGCATGGGCGTGAAGGTGACCCGTCACGACAAAGGTGTATATACATTCAAGGCTGATGAGATCGATGCTGATTACATCATGAGCCAGGATTTCGTCAGAAAATGTGCGAAGCTCCGTGGTTCGGTTATGGTTGTCGGTCCGCTTCTGGCCCGTTTCGGCAAGGCATATTTCCCTAAGCCGGGAGGAGATCAGATCGGTCGTCGCAGAGTGGATACCCACATCCTCGGCTTTATGAATCTGGGCGCATCTCAGGAGTACGACACAGATATGAAGGCCTTCCACCTCGAGGTTCCGGAAGGGGAGTCACTCACAGGAAAATATATGCTTCTGGACGAGGCTTCTGTGACAGGTACTGCGAATATCGTGATGGCTGCAACCTTGGCTAAGGGGGTGACAACCATCTATAACGCTGCCTGCGAACCATATCTCCAGCAGCTTTGCAAGATGCTTGTGCGCATGGGTGCAAAGATTGATGGAATTGGTTCCAACTTGCTGACAATCACAGGTGTAGAACAGCTTGGAGGCACTGAGCATGTGATTCTTCCGGACATGATCGAGATCGGTTCCTTCATCGCTCTGGCAGCAATGAACCGCAGTTCTATCACCATCAAGGACGTGGCATACGATGAGCTTGGAATGATTCCTGAGGCTTTCCGCAAATTGGGTATCAATCTTGAGCGTCGTGGTGATGATATCTTTGTTCCCGAGCAGGAGAGCTATGTGATTGATTCATTCCTTGATGGTTCGATCCTCAATATCGCAGATGCTCCATGGCCAGGACTTTCTCCGGACCTTCTCAGTGTGATACTTGTTACGGCAACCCAGTGCAAGGGTAGTGTCCTCATCCATCAGAAGATGTTTGAGAGCCGTCTCTTCTTCGTGGATAAACTCATTGATATGGGTGCGCAGATCATCCTCTGCGATCCTCACAGGGCAGTTGTTGTCGGTCACGACCACAAATATCAGCTACGCGCCGGAAATATGGCATCCCCTGATATCCGTGCCGGTATCGCCCTCCTGATTGCAGCAATGTCTGCCAAGGGAACAAGCATAATCAGCAATATCGACCAGATCGACCGTGGCTACGAAGACATCGACATCCGTCTCAATGCCCTCGGTGCCCGCATCACCCGTCAGTAATTATTCTGTATATTCCTGAATCAGACGGACTATAAGATCATTCAACTGTTCTACCTGATATTCTCCAACTGTCGGGATAAGATGGTCTCCTCCCACTCCGCTGTGGTTGGTGATGAATGTGTAGGTTCCATCTGTGAAGATGGCCATCAGTCTGAGAATGAACTCTGTATTCTTGTCAACTCCGCTTGCTGCAATCGGAATGATCTTGATACCATTTGCAGCATATGCCGTTATGGACTTTTGGAGACTGCTGATAACATTCTGTTGATGGTGAGGTGGAGCATCGAGCAGAAGGAATGCAATCCTTGCATAGTTGCCCTCTTCCCATGACATGTCCTGTAAAGCCTTCTCCAATGCTGTGTGTACTGCTTCCGGATAGTCTCCACCGCCGCTGGCATTCTGATCCTTGATGAACTTCAAGGTCTTTTTCGAATCCTTATTGAAGTCCTTTATTCGTGTCACATATTCGTCTCCCTCATCACGATAGAAGAGCGCTCCAGTCCTGAGTTCAGTGCTGCTGCCGGAACTTGCCCTTTCAATGATATTGAGCAGGTCGTCCTTCAGGAAGTCGATCTCGTCATACATCGAACCTGTGGCAT
>JAEIGA010005194.1_pt1 | contig 19984 bp, 21 predicted proteins | sample 9270691 | NCBI WGS metagenome assembly JAEIGA01 (sample SAMN17057246, study PRJNA624740) | gut metagenome | biome: biome; isolation source: fecal sample | host: Bos grunniens | place: China: Xizang | collected 2019 | reverse complement strand
GGGCTGGCGAGCCCCAAATGTCTGTTAGTTTGTGAATTTTTTTTGAACGCCGATTTATTTTATATGGTGCGCGAGGAGGTGCGAATCATGGCAAAAGTACACGGAAATGAGAAGGCTCCCGAGGAAGTGATCTGCGGTGTAGTCCCGCTGGCTCAAATGTTGGGTATCACTCAACAGCAAATCAAGAACCTTGTTGACAGCGGGGTCGTGATAAAGGTCGGGCGCGGAAAGTACGACGCTATCCAAAGCGTGAAAAACTATATCAACGGTATGCGAGATCGTGAGGAACTGCGAAACAAAAAGCCCGAAGAAATCCGCGTCATGGTCGAGGCTCAAAAATTGGAGCATGAGAGCGTGAAAACCCGCAAGACACAGCTGCAGGTCATGCAGATGGAAGGATCCTTGCACCACGCCGAGGATGTCAAGGCGATATGGAATAACATCGTCGTCGCGGCCAAGTCCCGTTTGCTTGCTATCGGCGTAAAGGTCAGCCCGCAAGTCACGGGGGAAACCGACGCGACGATTATCAAGGACGCTATTGACCGAGAGGTGCGCGAGGCATTGACGGAAATCAAGGAATATGACGCGAGCGTTATGCTGGGCGACTATACCGTGATCGCAGACGAGGAAGAAGGGGGATCGGATGGCGAAGAAAACGACGAAGAATAAAGCGGTTATCCCGTCGCCGTCACAAAAGCGTCGTGAGGCCGAACTGCAAAACACCGTCAACCTTTTCAAACGACTCAACGCCGCGTGGGAAGTTCCGCCGAGACTCAATGTAGCGGACTGGGCAGACGAGTATAGACGACTTTCCCCCGAAAGCTCCGCAGAGGTTGGACGGTGGAGAACGAGCCGAGCCGAGTATCAACGAGAACCCATGAACGCAATCAACGACCCCGCTGTGCGAAAGGTCGTTTTGCGCTTTTCCTCGCAGACGGGTAAGTCGGAGATATTGAACAACACTCTCGGCTACTTTATGCACTATGACCCGTCGCCCATTCTGTTCATACAGCCCACCGAGGACGATGTGCGGGCGTATTCGCAAGACCGTGTTGCCCCCATGATACGTGACACCCCCGTTCTGTCGGAGCGTGTAGCGGACGCAAAGAGCAGGGACAGCGGCAACACCATCATGTATAAGAAATTCACGGGCGGTTATGTTCAGTTTCTCGGCGCGAATGTACCGAGTAAACTTGCGTCCCGTCCTATCAAGGTCGTGCTGGCCGACGAGATCGACAGATACCCTATATCGGCTGGTAAAGAGGGTAACCCCCTCGCGCTTGCAGAAGTCCGTCAAACGACCTTTTGGAACGCGAAAACGGTTGTGTGCTCTACGCCTACAATCGAGGGTGCGAGTGCTATTGACCGAGAATACGAGGGGAGCAGTCAGCACGAATTGAACCTTGCGTGTCCTCATTGTGGAGAATTCCAGCCCCTTGAATGGAGCGGGATCAAATTCAACCACTTCAAGGAACAGGAGCGGGACGGCGGCGAAAACAAGTTTGAGTTGCTTGGCTATGCCTGTAAATACTGCGGGTGTATCGACTCGGAAATCAAGTGGAAACGCCAGCCGATAAAGTGGGTTGCGCGACATCCCGAGGTTACGAAGGTAAAGGGGTACCAGTTGAACGCATTGATCTCCCCGTGGAAAACATGGCACAGCCTTGTCGATGATTTCTTGACCGCGAAGAAAGACCCCGAAAAACTAAAGGTATTTGTCAATACCATGTTGGCGCAGTCGTGGGCAGAAAAGTCCGATCTTGATTTCAACGAACTGTTGGCGAAGCGTCGGCAATACTACAACTGTAACATTCCCCGCGATGTGGTCGCGCTGACCCTCGGCGTAGATACACAGGACAACCGTTTGGAGTATGAGTTGGTCGGATGGTCAAAGGGTCATGTGTCATGGGGCATCAAGTACGGAATCATCCTCGGAGACCCCGCACAGCCCGAACCGTGGGAGCAGCTTGACAAGATCATCGACGCGGCGTATGTACGCGAGGACGGTCTGCAGTTGCACATAATGGCGACTTGTGTTGACTCGGGCGGTCACAAGACCGACGAGGTGTACAAGTATTGCAAATCACGCTTTTACAAAAATGTGTTTGCAATCAAAGGACAGGGCGGGACGGGGATCCCGTTTGTCAAGATACCGAAGAAACCCAACGACGCGGGCGCGTTTCTGTTCATCGTCGGCGTTGATGTGGGCAAGGACACATTGATGTCCCGCCTCAAAGTCAACTATGAGACCGAGCAGGGCTTCTGCCATTTCCCTATGGAGGGTGACAGAGGCTACGACGAGGAATATTTCAAGGGACTCACTTCCGAGCGCAAGGTGACGAAGTATGTCAAGGGCGTTGCGAGAATCGCGTGGGAGAAGATTTCCGAACACGCGAGAAACGAGCCTTTTGACTTGCGTATATATGCGACCGTCGCCTTTGAAATCAAACAGACTGGTCTGTCATACGACCTGTTGGAGTCGTTGCATAAGCAGTTGAACGACGAGCAACCGCCCGAACAGGCCTCACAAGGCGCAGAAAACGCCGTGAGTGCGCCGAAAAAGCAACCGAGGGCAACGGTCAAACCTATCGTGAAAACGACTAAAACAGGGCAAAACGAGCCGAAAAAACCTAAAATGAATAGGGGGATAGGTTGGTGAGAGGTCAAAAAGTCGTATCAAACATAGTTGAAAAGGGCGATATTTGCGAGGTACGGTGCGGGAATTGTGGAAAAAAATTGTTTGAATTTGACAAAATTATTCCAAAAAACGGCAAAAAAGGTGTTGACAAACCCGCTAAAATACTGTATAATATCCGTAAGAAGTGTACACGGTGCGCCGCGTACAACGAAATAACTATATAACAAGAACGCCACCGAGCGTCAATAACAGGTTTTTGAGTCCTTTCGCCTGTTTTTGATGTCTCGGTTTTTTTGTTTTTTGGAGGTGCATCATGACACGACAAGAACTTGAAGCAAGGCGCACCCGATACAAGGCGCGTCTTGAAATGTACTACCAAGCCGAGGAGCAGATCCTCGGTGGCGCACAGTCCTACTCGCTGGGGAGCCGTAGTCTCACCCGTGCGAACCTGTCCGAAATCCGAAATGCAATCAAGGGTCTTGAAAAAGAGATCGAGAATCTTGACAGCATTTTGAACGGACGCGGGCGCATGGCTTTGCTGGGCGGTGTGCCTATTGATTCCTAAAAGGGGGAGCGGTTGTGAAAGCAAATTTTATTGACAAGATCGTGACAGCCGTCAATCCCGTTGCTGGTATGAGACGGATTGCGGCGCGAAAAGCCTTGCAGTTTGTCAATAGCGGATATTCCGAGGGCGGCGCGTCACACGACAAGAGGTGGGCGCGAGGTTTTAATGCCGAGAGTTATTCGCCCCAGCAAGACATCGACGAAAACCAAAAGACCCTCCGCGAGAGATCGCGAATGCTGGAAATGAATACCCCCATCGGTGCGGCGGTTGTATCTTCCACCACATCCAAGACCATCGGTACGGGGTTGTATTTGAAACCATGCCTTGACTATGAGTATTTGGGAATGACCCAAGAAGAAGCCGAGGCGTGGGAACGAAACACCGAGCGCGAGTTTGCGTTGTGGGCTGAATCGAAAGAGTGCGACGCAACCCGTATGCTCACATTCTACGAAATGCAAGAAATCGCGTTTCGCGGGATGTTGTCAAACGGTGACGGGCTGGGCGTTATCAAGTACGCGCCCGCGACCCCGTTTATGCCGTATCAACTCCGCTTGCAGATCGTAGAGGCTGACCGCCTTTCGACGCCGCTTGTGTCGCGTGAGGGTGTGCAGATCACCCGCGCGTCGAACATCTACGGCAAGAACGAGGACAACGGAAACCGAATCGTCAACGGTATCGAGATCGACGACGACGGAAAGCTGGTTGCCTACTGGATTTGCAACCAGCACCCCGACGAGTACGGGAGACCCTACGAGGGAGCGAAAGCGTGGTGCCGCGTTGAGGCCTACGGAAAGCGCACGGGAAACCCGAATGTCCTTCACCTTTTCCGTCCTACCCGCGCGGGCGCATACAGAGGCGTACCGATTCTCGCACCTGTTATCGAGCAGCTGAAACAGATTAGCAGATACAGCGAAGCGGAGATCATGGCGGCGGTTATCTCGGGAATGTTTACCGCGTTTATCACACATAACGGCGCGGGGTCGTCAAATCCTTTCGGCGCGGGCATGAATCCTTTCGCCATGGGTGCGATGGGTGCGCCGAGTATTGACGGCGACGGTGAGGAAAACAAGCCTTTGAGAACCGATGTGAATGATGTCGCAATCGGTAACGGTGCAATCGTCTCCCTTGAAGAAGGGGAGGGCGTAGAGATCGCCAACCCGACGCGCCCCAACGCAAACTATGACGGATTCATGGTCGCGGCTTGCAAGCAGATCGGCGCGGCTATTGAGGTTCCCTATGAAGTCGTCTTGAAGTCGTTTAATTCCAGTTATTCCGCGTCCCGCGCGGCATTGCTTGAAGCGGCTGAAACTTTCCGCAAGTACCGCACATACATGGAGGACGACTTCTGCCAGCCCGTTTACAATCTGTTTCTTGCCGAGGCGGTTGCAACGGGCAGAATTAAGGCCGACGGATTTTTCACCGACCCTCTGCGCCGCAAAGCGTGGTGCAAGGCTCGTTGGAACTCTACGGCGACCGTTCCTGTCCTTGACCCCGTGAAGGAGGTCACGGCAGCGAAAATGCGGTGCGAGGAAGGGTTCTCGACCCGCGAACAGGAAACCGTCGCATTGAACGGCGGCGATTTCAAGGCAAACGTACAGCAGTTGGAGCGCGAAAACGCGATGGTCGCAAAGGCCAACGCCGCAAGAAATGCAGGAGGCAACGCGCCTCAACCGCCCCAACAGCAAAACAATATCGTCGAAACGGAGGTAACACCAAACAATGACGACGACCAAACTTGACAAAAACAAACTTCATCGGTTTTGGAATTTCACCGAACCCAACACCGAGACTGACACCACGGAACTGTTGCTCTACTCGGATATTGCCGAGCGTGACTACTACGACTGGTGGACGGGCGAGAGTACGGCGGTAACGCCCAAGACTTTCCGCGACGAATTGAACGCTGTCGAAACAAATAACATTTGCGTCCGTATCAATTCCAACGGTGGATCCGTTTTCGCGGCCTCTGCAATCGCCACAATGCTCCGTGATATGCGCGAGGCGGGCAAGACCGTGACCTGTAAGATCGACGGCATTTGCGCCTCTGCGGCGGTTCTCGTCGCTCTTGCGTGTGGCCGTATCGCTATTGCGGAGAGTGCCTACATGATGGTGCATGACCCTATGAGCGAGTTGTTGGGACTCTACAACGCCTCCGAAATGCGGGAAATGGCAGATGTGCTTGACACAATCAAGTCGGGCATTGTCGCCGCCTATGTTACCCGAACGGGCTTGACCGAGAAGGAGTGCGAGAAAATGATGGCAAGGTCAACTTGGATGACTGGCAAAGAGGCCGTCGAAAAGGGATTTGCCGACGAGATCATGTTTGAAGGTGACAAGGGAGTGGTCGAGAACCACATCCGAAACGCATTTGTCAACACGACCTCGCGTGACAATTTGCCAAATGCCTTGAAAAAGGTTTTGGATAATAAAAACCAAAGAGGGGAGAAAAACGAAGTGGAAATCAAGAACACATCCGACCTGCGAAGCGCGTTCCCCGAAATCATGAACGCCGCCGAGCAGGAAATCCGCAACAAGGTTGCCACCGAGGCAACAAACGCAGAGCGTGATCGTATCAAGGCTATCGACGCTCTCGCGGGCAGAATCGACGCATCCGTCCTCGACGAGGCGAAGTACGGCGAAAAGCCCATGACCGCTGACGAGGTTATCGTGAACGCTTTCAAGGCGGGCAAGATGATCGAGAGCGGCTACATGAATGCCGCACAGGCAGACGCGGCATCTACTGGCGGCGTTGCGAACACCGCAAGCGACAACAGAACCGAAGCCGAGAAACAGGCCGAGGCAGAAAAGAACTGCCTTATCGAGTCCTGTAAGAATGTAAGAAAGTGAGGTAAAACAACATGATCGAAAAGATTGGTGAGCGCACCTTTGACGAACTCATTGTTTCGGGCAGAACCGCCCTCCATACCCACGCCATCACCCTTGCCGCAGGAGCCGCCGTTTTGAATCGCGGCCAGCTTATCGGCAAGAGTGAAGCTGGCGCATTTGGTGCCGTTGACGGTACCTACAACAAGCCCTACGGCATTCTCACCGAGGATGTTGACCTGTCCAAGACTACCGCAGCTGTGGTGTACGTTTCGGGCAACTTCAACGCCGCAGCCGTTATCGGCTACGAGGCAACCCACTACGATGCACTCCGCGAAAAGGGTATTTTCGTAGAGGCTTCGGTTTGATGAAAGGAGATCGAGAACATGTCTATCAATAACATTTATCAAACCCGTACGATGCTGGAAGCCCTCCAGCACATTCCCAGCAACGAGCAATTCTTGCAGGCGACTTTCGTCCGCGAGCGCAACACTTTCCCCACCGAGTCGATTGACATCGACATCGTGAAGGGCAAGAAGGTCATGGCACCTTTCGTTGCAAAGTACAAGAACGGTGTCGTCCTGTCCCGTGGACAGATTACGACTATGAACTACAAGCCCCCCAAGATTCAACCCAAGCGTCCCATCACCGTTGAGACTCTTGAACATCGTCTTGCGGGCGAGGCTCTGTACTCGGGTAAGACCCCTGCACAGCGCAAGGCCGATCTGCTTGCGAAGGATATGGGCGAACTTAACGGTTCTATCCGTCGCCGTTGGGAGTGGATGATCGCGCAGATTCTCACCACGGGCGGCTTTAAGGCTCCCATCTTGGCTGACGAGAAGGAACCCTACGACGAGATCGAGTTTGACTACGGCCACGACCAGCAGACCATCCTCGAGGGTGCGCATCGTTGGACTCCCGAGAATGCCGAGACCAGCACTCCCATCGACGATCTCCGCGAAATGTACAACACCGTCGGTGACGGTTGCGGCGAATATCCTACTATCGCAATTTTCGGCGCGGACGCTGTGGCTGGTTTCCTTGCATCCAAGCAGGTGCAGGAACTTTTCGACAACCGCCGCATCCATGTGGGTGACTTTGAGCCTACCATCAAGTCCAAGCATGTGAAGGTCGTTTGCCGTCTGCTGGATCCCGCCATCGAGATTTACCAGTACGCCGAATCCTATGTTGACGACGAGGATGTGACCCGCAAGTACATTCCCGCAAACAAGGTCGTCGTGTCCTGTGAGGACATCTTCGACATGGAGTTTGCCGCCGTCACGCAGATGGAGGACGACAAGGAATTCCACACCTACCTTGGCGAGATCGTTCCCAAGTACGACGCGAATGTGTCCGAGAATGCCGCGACCCTTACAATGACTTCCCGCCCCATCCCTGTTCCTTTCGATGTGAACGCATGGGGAATCCTTGATGTGTAATGTCCTTCAAGGACACATTGACCCGTGATATTTCCTCGGTGTTTCTCAACACCGAGGAATTCGCGGATGAAGTCTTCATCGACATGGGGGGCGGCAGACAGAAGATCACCGTGAGCCTTGACAACGAGGCCATGAGCCATAACGCAAGCCTTGAAGAACTCGACCGCACAAGCGGGATTATTGTTTTCTTTGTAAGCGCGGCAGAGTTTAAGGACAAGTTTGGCGTATTGCCGAATGCGGGCGACGCTCTGCGGTTTAATACCGTACCGTGTACCGTTATTAAGGCTCCCGATACTTGCGGCGTTCTTGCCGTGACTCTTGAATTTTCCGCGTAAATGAGGTGATGGCATGGCCGAAATAAATGTTGACACAAAGCAACTACAACGGGTCGCCGTAGAGCTTGCGGAGGTCAGCAAAAAGGATGTGCCGAAAGCGGTTGTAGCGGCTATAAACCGCACGATACAGACCGTAGGAACCGACATGAAGCGGGAGGCCGTCGCGGGCTATGAAATCAAGTCGGGCGATGTGCAAAAGACCTTGAAACTCAAAAGAGCAAGCGCAAGCAATATGCAAGCGGTTGCGTCCTCGGTTGGTAAGCCTCTCGGCCTTTTCCATTTCAAGGTGAGGCCGAGAAAGCAACCCAAGAACCCGAAAAAGTATATCAAGGTCAAGATCAAGAAGTCCGACGGATTCAAGGAAATCAAGAAGAGTCCCCGCGCGTTTATCGCAAACAAGAACGCTGCAAACGTGTTCAAGCGCGTTGGAAAGAATCGCCTACCCATTGAACGGTTGACAACTCTTTCTATACCGCAAATGATCTCACGGCCAGCGGCCATTGAGAACATCCAACGACACGCGCAAGAGACCTTGCAAAAGCGTGTTGACCACGAAATCGAATACAGACTATCAAAAGTGAAAGGGGAGTGATTGACGGTGACACCGAGATCCGCGCTTGACGCGCTGAAAGAATTTACCGAGAAGAAAATCGCGCCCCTGCTTTTGTTACAAAAGGAGCCCGACGCGCCCGATATACGGTCAACGGAAGAACCCGAGACCGAGTATGTTCATCCCTATGTGGACATAGGCCAAGTGCAGCACAAGAATTTCCAGCCGCTTGACTTTCAATGCCCCATGATCTTGTGGGCATTTGATGAAACAACCGACGAGGGGAACTACACAGAGGAACGGACGATAACGCTCCGCGCCTATGTGAGTACCTACGGCGGCGGTGTCTATAAGACCGTGGACGGAAAGCAGACCAAGATTCCCGACAACAAGGCGTATCTTGATTTGCTCAATGTTCTTGAAACCATGTACCAGCAGATTTGCAAGGACATGACAGCGGGCGGGAAACTGTCTCTCAAAAAGCCCATAACCTTCGGGGTGTATGACGGCGCATTTTATCCGTATTCCTACGGATATTTCCAAGTGCAAGCGGAAATCCCAGCTTGCGAACAAATCGACACCGACGGCGATTTTTTCGCCGTATAACACTAAAAATCAAAGGGGGTATTTAATATGTCGTATAAGCACGGCGTATATACTGCCCGCGTGGCAAACGCGGGTGCGCTGACCGCAAAAGCGCAGGGCACGATTCCCGTTTTCATCGGAACCGCCCCTATTCACCTTGCGGCAGACTACGCAACGAATGGCGCGGCGCGAGTGAACACGCCTATTCTTATCAATTCCTACCGCGAGGCGGTCGCCCTTCTCGGTTACTCCGACGACTGGGCAAAATTCACCTTGTGCGAGGTCATTCACGCACTTTTCCTCAATGAGATCAATCCTATCGCGCCCATTATCGTCGTGAACATGAACGACGGTACCGACGGCGACGACTTTGCTATCAGCGGCGTGACCAAGGAAGATTTCACGGCGGCTCTCGCGTCCATCGCTAACGTGGAGCAGATTTGCGGCGTTGTTCCGTCCATCATCTGCGCTCCCGAATTTGGCGAGTTGTACGCAAACGACATGATTTCGTTCTGTGTGAACGGGATCGCAAACAAGTGGGAGTGTGTCGCCTACATCGATGTACCCACTACCGTCGCAACCGTAGCCGCCGCAGTCAGCAGACAGACCGCCGAGGGAACGAAGGGGACGAGCAAATTTGCCCGTCTGCACTATCCCAAGGCCGCCTATAATGGCAAGGTGTATCACCTTTCCGTCCTTGACTGTCTCGCGTCCATGTGGACGGACACCGAGACCGACGGCTTTGCTTGCAGATCGTCCAGCAACACCGCCATTCCCTGCGACGCTCCTTGTTTGAGCGAAACCGCAAAACTGTATTTCACCGAGACCGAGGCCAACGCCATGAACGCCGTCGGCATTACAACGGTCAACTTCATCGGTGGCGAGTACAGATTGTGGGGCGGCCACATGGCCAACTACAACGACGCGAATGTTGCAAACATCGACCCGCAGGATATGAGCGACGCAACCGTCCGCGCAGATGTATATCTGCAGAACTGGTTCAAGCGCGAGTTTGTTGACAACATCGACTTCCCCGTGTCCCGCCGTGACATTGACAACATCGTTGCAAATGTCAATATCGGCCTCAACAATTTCGTGAAGAAGGGCTACATCCTGTACGGTGTTTGCTACTTCGACGCGGCCAACAATCCCTCTGCTGAACTGGTGGCGGGTGACATCAAGTTGGATGTTCAGTACACGGGTACTCCCAACGGTAAGTCCATCACCTTTGAGGTGGGTCATACTACCGCTGGTCTCGCAAGCCTTGAAAACAACGAGGAGGAGGTGTGATAGATGGAAACTCGCACTATTAAGTACGCCATTTACAACCGCAAGGGCAAGATTCCCAAGCGTATCGCAGACACCACCGAGGTGACCCTTCCCGACCTTGAATACCTCACCGAAACCATTTCGGGTGCGGGTGTGAACGGCGAGATCGACGCGCCTACCCTCGGACAGCTTGCGTCTGCAGTCCTGTCCATCGCGGCGCGTTCCCTTGGTGAACACGCTATCGAACTGTCCCAGCCCGAAACCCAGCACATCGAACTCCGTTGGGCTTGCATGGAAATGAACGAGTCCACGGGTGCTGTTGAACCCAAGGACAAGAAGATCATTTTCAAGGGTGTTCCGAAGAAACTGGCACTCGGCAAACTGGCTCCCAACTCTGCCGAGGAACCGTCCATTGAACTTGAAATGCTCTACATCAAGTACATCAGCGGCGGCGTTGAGCGAATCGAGGTTGACAAGCTCAACGATGTGTTCAAGGTCAACGGTGTTGACTACAACGAGAAAGTCCGCAATATGCTCTAATGCAAAAGGAGGGGACAACCCATGAAAGAGAATGAGATTATCAACGAAACCGCCGAGGATAGCGGTGTCGGTGAGTACGAGTTTGTCAAGCCCGCCAAGATCGACGGTGAGGTGAGGAAGTCTATTCCCTACGACTTTACCATGCTGAACGGATCCAACATCCGTCACGCAAAAGGCGAGTTGCAGAGAAGCGGCTACACCGTTGCCGTCAAGGAACTTGACGAGGTTTTCCACGCGGCCATGTTCGCAGAGGCGGCGGGAATTTCCATTGCAGATGTGGAGAGATTTTCTCCCCGCGACTACATCAATGTCGCTGACCTTGCAAGGGATTTTTTGTACGGCGAGGAATAACAGACCTCGCCTTGCTGGATGAGGCGAAAACGACAATCACCTTGATAACATCCACATCATACATCGAGTGTGAAATGCTACCACTCATTGAGTTAATAGAATTTCATAACCGAGCCGTCAAGATGTGGAATAAAATGCACGACACGAAAGGAGGCTCTTGATTATGGCGAAGGAAATCAAAACAAATATAGTCATAGGCGGTAAGGTCGCCAAGAGCCTCCAAAAGGCGTTCGGCACAACCGAGAAGGGCGCGGCTCAAATCGAAAGGGCGTATAAGTCAATCGAGCGCGTAGGCGTTGTGGCATTCAAGGCCGTCGGTGTCGCTGCTGTGGCGACTCTCGGCTCACTCGTCGCAATGGCCGAAACGACCCGCGAACTCCGCGCAGACCTCAACCGTATGTACACCAACGCCGAACAAGTGGGTATATCTATGGGGGATGCTGACAAGCACCTCGCAAAGTTGTATTCGACAAGCGGCGAACTTGACAGCGCAAACGAGGCTTTGTCAAACCTTTACGCGACGGGATTCAAAGGAGAAAAACTGGCAAAGGTCATTGACGCGGTAAACGGTGCGTCAATCAAGTGGCAGGACACCGTGAAGCAAGAAAGCCTTGCGGACGCATTGCAGGAATCTCTTGCAAGCGGAACCCTCACGGGTCAGTTTTCCGAGATCATGTCCCGTAGCGGCGCGGATGTTGACAAATTCAACGAGCGTCTGCAAGCGGCAACAACCGTCGCGGAGCGTCAGCAGCTGGTTTACGACTGGTTGGCGAAAAGCGGTTTGGCCGAGGTCAACGAGGCGTACCGAAAGAACAACAAAGAACTTGTTGCGGGCTATGAAGCCGACTTGCGAAAGCAACAGTCAATGGCGAAACTCGGCAAGGCCGCCGAGCCGTTGGCGGCGGTGTTCAACAACACGCTGGCCGTCGGTATGGATAAGATCGCCGCAAAACTTGAAACGGTCGATTTCGACAAGGTGGCCGCCGCTATGGACAAGGCTGGAGAGTACGGGTCACAGGCCTTTGATCTTCTGTGGCAAGTGCTGTCGTCTATTGACTGGCAGACCGTCATAAACTCGGGCGTGACGATTCTCGGAATTTTCACGCAGATTTTCGGCTTTGTCGTTAATAACTGGAGTTTGATCTCGCCTATCATATACGGCATCGTGGGCGCGATGGTTGCCTATAGGGCTATCACTATCGGCGTGAACACGGTAACGGCTATAAGCAACGCCCTAAAGGTCGCGTCTGCGGTTGCGGCGGCTTTGCAGACAGGAGCAACCCTGTCACAGGCAGCGGCAACAGCGGTTGCAACTGGCGCACAGTTGGGACTCAACCTTGCTTTCCTTGCTTGTCCTATAACGTGGATTGTTCTCGGTATAGGGGCAATTATTGCAGTAATCGCGCTTATCGCTCAAAAGGTCGGCGGGTTCAAAAACCTTTGGGAGATATGCTGGAACGGTATAAAAACCGCGTTTGGAGCGGTCAAGGATTTCATCATCGGAGGTTTGCAAGCCGTTGTTGACTTCATACAACCCGTTATTGACTGGGTGGATAAACTTCTCAGCAAAATGGGCTTTGTCGGTACAGCAATCAAGACAGTTGCAAAATATACCCCTTACGGACTTATTTATTCGGGAATTAAGAAGATCACGGGCAACGCCGACGGCTCAACCGTAACCAGCCCGACCCTCACATGGGTTGGCGAGGGCGGCGACACCGAGACCATCGTCCCGCACAATAACAAGCCCCGTTCCCGCGCTCTCGCGCTTGAAGCATTGAGAGGTACGGGCGCAAGCGTCGGCGGCAAGACATTTGTATTCTCGCCCACGATTTACGCGGGCGGCATGAGTGAGTCCAAGTTGAGAGGCGTTTTGAACGACGCGGCAGAGAATTTCCGCGACATGATGAACGAATACGACGACGACTCCGAAAGGCTGGCATACACATGACAAATACAAAGTATATCGTCACGGGGTACTACCCCAAGCCGTACAGGACAAAGGCCAACGATACCTTTGATATGATCGCATACCGTCTCTACAACGACGAGGCGGTTGCGTCATATCTTATCGAGGCAAACCCGCAGTATGCGGATGTTTTACAGTTTGAACCCGACGTGCTTTTGAGGCTCCCGCGACTTGACGAGGTGCAGAAAAGCACGTTGCCTCAATGGAAGGGGGGCACGGCATAAATGGACTACAAGATCATCGTGGACGGGAAGGATGTAACGAGCGGCGTCAACATCGTTGACGATGTTCTGTACGCCTTTGACCGCGCTGGCGCAATGGCCGACGATGTGAAAATGGTCGTCGAGAATGCGTCCCCTTTCCAGTTCACAAAAGGACAAAGCGTGACCGTCAAATTTGACGGCTACGCAACGGGCGAAATGGTCGTTGACAAGGTTGAAGCGGGAACGCGGAACGCCTCTGTCGGGGCTATATCGACCACAGCGGGGGCAAAAAAGAAAGCCTCCCGCCATTATCGGAAAGTACGATTTTTTGACATGATAAACGATGTGGCAACCGCCACGGGGTTTAGCGTCTTTTATCAAGGCGCGGTTGAAAATCGACTTTACGAAAGCGTGACGCGATGGTGTGAAACACCTCTTGCGTTTTTGAATCGGCTGTGTGTCCGTGAGGGCTACGGCCTAAAGATCGACGACCAGCGTATCGTCATTTACTGCAAAGCATCAGCAGAGGCGGCAACGCCCGTCATGACGATAACGCAAGCGGACACAATCGGCGGTCATGTCGCTTTCCGCGACGCGGCGATTGTTACGCAAGCCTTGACGGTGAGATATTTTGATCTTAATACAGGCCGAAATATCGAGTACACCGCAAGTATTCCCGACGACGGTGAACAGATCACAGTCGTTGAGTATTTGCACGACGCGGCAGAGGCCGAGCGATTTGCAAATAACTATTTGGCCGACAAAAACAAAATGGGCACAACTGCCACCGCCTTGATACCGATAAACACGGACATCGCGGCAACAAGTGTTATTGCCTTTGACGGATTTGGACGCTACGACGGAAATTATTTCATCGAAGAGCTTGCCCATTGTCCGTTGACAGAACAAACAAAGATCACAGCACGAAAAATCAAGGGGGTGTAAGTAATGGCGAAAGCGGTTTGCAGTTTTGGGCATGAGAATTTCGTGGCCGACATTGACAAGATTTACACCCCTAAAGATTTATCGTTTTCTTTTGGAAAAAGCACCGATAAACAAGGAACCACGGGCAAAAAGCCAATAGCATATATAACCGAAATCAACCTTATAAAGGCATCTTTCAAAGTCCACTTGTCGCGCCGTCTCGGCGTTGATGTGTTTGCAAAAATCGAGGCGTGGAAGAAGATGGCCGAGGGCAAGGACACCTACGCATTTACAATCGGCGGGAAGTACCTCACGAAAAACCGTTTTTCCGTTGAAAGTGTCTCGGTAGATGCGAAAGAGATCAACAAAAAAGGCGAGATCGTTACCGCCGATCTGTCTATCACAATCGAGGAATACGCGGGGTACGGCGTAGCCATGCTCAACAAAACCGAAAACCTCAACGACTACGAATAAGGGGGCGGTATAAATGGCAGTAGTAACACTTGACACGGAGACCGCCGTCGCGCTGGATTGGAGCGCAAAAGGCAAAGACCGCATCGTGCAGAATGTCTTGAACATCCTGCGGACATACAAGGGCGAGGTCGCCTATAACCGAGCGTTGGGGGTATCTTCCGATGTGATCGACAAGCCCGCAGACGAGGTTCAAGCGATTATCGCGGACGACCTCTCGGCAAGAATCGAACAGGACGAGCCACGGGCGCAGTTGTTGTCCGTAACGGCGCGTCACAATGCAAACGGTGACATCGTTATCGCCGTTGAAATTGAGGTGTAACATGGTATACAAGGGCATTATATCGGCGGTTGATAGAGAACATCGGACAGCCGAGGTCATTATCCCCGAACTGGATAACATGGTCACGCCTATGCTTTCAGTCGCGCGGGAGATAGCCGCCGACGATTTGACGGTTGACAACAAATGCGTTGTCGCATTGTTTTCGCAGAATCTCGCTGACGGCGCGATTATATCAATATTGTAAAGGAGGCGCAAAAATGTCAATTCCTATCCATCTTCTCACAGATTTTAGTTGCTGTGAGGATTTTGAAAATTTCCTTAGATCACAAAACCACGCAAACCGAGCACTTCTTGACTCTCTCACGGCGCAAGTCGTTGGAGAATGGAACAAAAAGGCTTGCAATTTGGCCATCATGGGTAGCAATATTTGCCTCCTTGACAAGGACGGCGTGACGCTTGCAACCGTGCCCGCGCTCCTGCAGGATGACGACACGATAACCCGCGACAATCTCACGGGTACTATAAAGTGTGTACGAATCGTAGCGCAGGGCGCGAATCATTCCATCGGCGTTTGGATTGGAACTCACGAACAGTACAAGGCTTTGAAAGATAAGAACCACCAAAAAACCGCGTACTTCTTTACCGATGTAAACCTTTCCGATGTTTACGAAGATCTGTTGACGGTTAAAAACTGGATGTTGTCGGTCAAGAACGGAACGGCGAGTGTAAAGTACGCAAATGAAGCGCAATATGCGGATAGTGCAGGCTCGGCAACATACGCAACCAATGCAGACTACGCAACCGCGGCGGGAACGGCAGATTTAGCAAAGAAAGCAACCAATGCAGACTACGCCAGCAGCGCGGGAAATGCAACGACCGCCCTCAACGCAACCTATGCGGGCACGGCTTCAAAAGCAGCGAGCGCGGATAAAGCGTCGAAAGACGGCGACGGAAACATCATTTCGGATACCTACGGAAACTTCGGCAATGATTTCACGAGATATAATGGAGGACTGCTGCAAACTGGCACTTATCAGTTTGTTTTCGACGATATTAACGTTTACTACTCTGTCATTGTCCACTACAAGGCGGGCGCGACAACACTCCGCATATATCTTGGGTATCACGACACGTTGACTGCAAACTTCTACATGGATATTAAGTCGAGCATTGCAAATGTGTATTATATTTTTGCTGACGGCAGCATAGTTGACGAAGATTGGGTAGATGCAGGTGCGATTTACTACAGGCGCATCGGTAACTGACGCGGGAGGCGAGTTGAACCATGATAAATGTTGATTTGTCAAAACATATCTCAACCCTCGGAGATCACGCCATCACATCTGTAGCAAGAGGCGAGGGTTTTTACGATAGTGAGCGGAGCACCGAAGTTGTTTTTTCCCGACTCGCTACCGTAGAGGTTACCGAGAATGAGGCTGGCGGTAAAACTTATAATATCAACACCGTTGGAGGCGGCGTGACCGTCGAAAACGGAACCTATAATATCAAAACAGCAAAGGGGGAGTAAACTTTGAGCGCGAATAAAGTAATCATTGACGGCGTGACCGTCCTTGACCTCACCGAGGACACAGCCGTTCCCGAGACTGTTGCAGAAGGTGAGACTTTCCACACCGCCGACGGTGAGCAAGCGGTAGGTCAAATGGTTGGTGGCGGGACAAATCCCAACATTGATGCGGCTGTCGAAAGAGCCGAGGCGGCGGCAGATAGAGCCGAAGCGGCGGCAGATAGAGCCGAAGCGGCGGCTGGTAGCGGTGGCGGCGGTTCGGGCTTCGTTGGGTTCAAGGTGACCAACGCGGGCGGCTGGCTCTCCAAAACCATATCGCACGGAGCGGAGTGTTTTGTGAACCTTTCGTGGTCGTCTGTTGAGGATGAAATCGCAACGGGCAACGGCGTTTTGAAAGTGACCTCAAACGGCCTTGTAAAAACGACCCGCGAGATTGAGCAGGGTGATGTTTCCGTCGAGATCGGAAAGTACCTTGCACTCGGCACAAACGATGTTTCCGTTACGATTTCAGATGTTTACGGAAACAGCAGAACCATCAAATTCACCGTGACGACGGTATCTGTCAGTATCTCGTCATACTTCGACGATACGAAAGCCTATACAGGTGCGATTCGATTCAGTTATACCCCTGTAGGATCCGTTGAAAAGACGGTACATTTCCTCGTTGACGGCTTTGAGATCGGGACACAAACCGTCACGGTAAGCAACCGCGAACAGTCCTACACCATCCCAGCGCAGGCACACGGTAGCCACACCATTGAGGTGTACTTCACGGGCAAGGTTGACGGAGCGGATGTCGAGTCCAATCATCTGTACTACGATCTTATTTGTTATGTGGATGGTGAGACCGCTCCGATTATCACGACCACTTTCAAAACGGAGACGGTCAATCAGTACGGAACGGCGGTTATTCCGTATATCGTGTACACGCCAAACGCCTTGACCTCTGCTGTCCAGTTGAAGGACGGTGACGAGGTTGTAGCGAATCTCACGGTTGACAGAACCAGCCAAACATGGGCTTACAAGGCCTCCAAAGTTGGCGCAAAGAATCTGTCTATCGTTTGCGGAGATACGGTCAAGCCTATTTCCTTTGAGGTCGAGGAAAGCGACATTGATGCAGCCGCCGAGACAAACGACCTTGAACTTTACTTGACAAGCGAGGGAAGAAGCAACAACGAGGACACGCCTCTCGATTGGGGTTATGACGGCGTAAAGGCCGAAATGACAGGTTTCAACCTCAAATCGGACGGCTGGCAAAGCGATGCCGACGGAAACACCATTTTGAGAGTTTCGGGCGACGCGCGTGTGTATATCCCGTTCAACATCTTTTCAAGAGACTTCCGCGAAACTGGAAAGACCGTCGAGATCGAGTTTGCGACCCGCGATGTTATGAACTACGACGCGGTGGTTCTGTCCGCGTGGAGCGGCGAGCGCGGTATCAAGGTGACGGCTCAAAAGGCTTTGCTTAAATCCGAGCAGAGCGAGATTTTCACCCAGTACAAGGAAAACGAACACATCCGCGTGGCGTTCTGCGTAGAGAAACGCGCCGAAAATCGCTTGCTTGCAATCTACATCAACGGCATTATGTCGGGCGTGGTTCAGTACCCCGACGACGACGATTTCACGCAGTCATTGCCCGTCGGTATTTCCATCGGCTCAAACGAGTGTACTACGGACATTTACTGCATCCGCGTTTACGGAAACAACCTGTCGAGGTACCAACTCGTCGAGAACTGGATTGCAGATACACAGGACATTGATACAATGATCGAGCGGTACATCCGCAACGATGTTTTCGACGACTACGGCAATATCGCCGTCTCAAAACTGCCCAACGACATCCCGTATCTTGTTATCAACGCGGCGACCTATGCCGACCTGCCGCAGAGTAAGGGCGACAAAAAGACCGTCAACGGATCTTATATTGACCCCGCGAATCCCGAACGTGGCTTCACATTTGATGGCGCGGAGATTGATGTACAGGGTACATCGTCGCAGTATTATTCCCGCAAGAACTACAAGATCAAATTCAAGGGCGGTTTCGTAGTAAACGGCAAGGCTAAGGATTCCTACCAACTCCGCGACACATCCATGCCCACCGATACCTTTACATTCAAGGCCGACGTGGCATCCTCCGAGGGTGCGAACAACGTTGAACTGGCCATGCTCTACGACGAGGCTTGCCCCGTCAAGACCCCTCCTCAACAGGCAGACAGCCGCGTGAGACAGGGTATCGAGGGTTATCCTTGCTTGGTGTTCTTCTATGACGGAACGAACTATAATTTCCTCGGCAAGTACAATTTCAACAACGATAAGGCGACCGAGGAAGTGTTCGGATTTGCGAGCGGCGACGAGTCTTGGGAAATCTTGCAGAACAACACCAAAATGGTCATTTGGAAGGACGACAATTTCACGGGCGACGCATGGAAAAAATCTTTTGAGGCGCGATACCCCGAGGATAGTGTCTCCGTAGAACGGCTCAAATCCTTCTCGTCGTGGTTGAAGTCCACCGACACGACGGCGGTTTATACCTATGAGGAACAGATGGCGCGTCTTGCAAAATTCAAGAACGAGTTTGCGAACTGGTGTAATGTTGACGCGATGTTGTACAACTACATTTTCACCGAACTGTTCTTGATGGTCGATAACCGAGCAAAGAACGCTTTCCCGACCCGTTACGCTGCAGACGGCAAGTGGCTGATTCTTCCCTATGACTTTGATACCGCAATGGGTATCAACAACGAGGGTGAGTTGAAATTCGGCTACGAGTTGGAGGACACCGACCTTGTAAACGGAAACAACGTATTCAATGGTCAAGATTCCGTCCTGTATGTCAATATGCGGTTGGCATACAGCGAGGAAATCAAGGCCATGTACCAAGAACTCCGCACCAAAGCCCTGTTCTCATACGGTGAGATCGAAAAGCGTTTTGAGAAGCATCAAAGCGTTTGGGGCGAGTCAATTTTCAACGAGGACGCGCGTTTCAAGTACATTGACCCTCTTGTGAACGAGGGCAACGCGACCTATTTGCCCATGCTCCAAGGCTCAAAGGCAGAGCAGAGAAAATGGTGGTTGTATAACCGTTTCCGCTATCTTGACTCCAAGTACAACGCGGGCGACAGCATGACAGACTACATCATGCTCCGATCTTATGCGGTAGCCGACATAACGGTAACGCCATACGCGGATATTTACGCGGCGGTCAAGTATGACTCGGCTCTTGTGCAGGAACGGGCACTCCGTGGAAAGTCCTACACCCTGTACAATCCTTTGTCGGGCGGCCGCGACGCGGTTGTTTCCATCTACTCGGCCTCGCAGTTGTTGAGTGTGGGTGATTTGAGCGGCCTCAAGGTCGGTATGGCTGACTTTTCAAAGGCAACCAAACTTTCGTCCTTGAAGATTGGCGACGGTGCGAGAGGGTACGACAACCCGAACATGACTAACCTCACCGTTGGCAACTTGACTCTGTTGAAAGAGATTGATGTTCGTAACTGTTCGGCTCTTGCACAGGCGG
>JAEIGA010005193.1_pt1 | contig 19988 bp, 6 predicted proteins | sample 9270691 | NCBI WGS metagenome assembly JAEIGA01 (sample SAMN17057246, study PRJNA624740) | gut metagenome | biome: biome; isolation source: fecal sample | host: Bos grunniens | place: China: Xizang | collected 2019 | reverse complement strand
CATGCATGTGGAGGTCATCGGTTCCTTTACCCTCGGAGGGTTTGTGGATACGGTGCTGGCCGACAGAGGCGTGGTGACCAGATGGGTAGCAGGAGGTGAGGGTTAATGGCAACCAGCGGCAGTTTTAATACAACCGGTTATCAGAACCGATACCTGCAGTTTGCATGGTCTGTGAAAAGCCAGAGCGTTGCTGACAACTCCACCGTCATCGAGTGGAGCCTGAAGGGCGCCGGCGATGCCACCTCCAGCTACTACTACACCCAGAACATCAAGGTCATCATCGACGGAGTAACGGTCTACAACCGGCCCATGTCTGACGGACAGATCCTGCTGCGGAACGGCACCGTGGTGGCTACCGGCACTTACTCCTTCGCCCACAAGGCAGATGGCACACGCAGTTTTGAGGCTTATGCAGAAGCAGGTATCTACAACTGGGCTGTCAACTGCAAGGGCTCCGGGACCTTTGACCTTCCCCAGATCGCAAGAGCAACTGGTATCGCAGCAGCTGCGGATGTCACTCTGGGCAACCCCTGCTCCGTGAAGTGGACGCCGGATGCAGCATCCTTCCGGTATAAGCTGAAGTTCTCCCTGGGAGACTGGAGCTACACCACCGGCGTGATCCACCCCAATAGGACCACCGCATATACCTATACCGGTTATGTGATTCCGCTGGAGGTGGCCAATCAGATCACAGAAGACCCCACAGGGGGAATGACCGTCACCCTGTACACCTACTCTGACAGCGGCGCTACCACGCAGGTGGGTGCTGCAGATTCCACGACATTCACGGTGACTGTCCCTGACAACAGCGACACGAAGCCTGTTGTGAAGATGTCTGTGGCTCCTGTGAGTTCGCTGCCCAGCACCTTTGATGGATTATACATCCAGGGCCTGACCCGGGTGAAGGCAACCCTGTCTGCGACAGAGAAGTACGGCTCTCCCATTGCCAGCTACCAGCTGAGGGTGGATGGCGCTAACTATGACTACCTGGATGATCTGACCTCCGGATACCTAGCGGCTTCTGGCAGCAGAATTGTGTACGGTTATGCCACCGACAAAAGAGGACACACAGGTGAAACGAGCCAGACCATTACTGTGCTGCCGTACAGCGCACCGAAACTGGAGAATGCGGAGGCGTACCGGTGCGACGCGGAAGGCAACCCCAGCGAAAGCGGGACCTACCTGAAGATCCAGGCCAAGAGAAGCTACAGCCCTGTGGTGGTGGATGGCGTCCAGAAGAACTTCTGCGCGATCATGTACCGCAATGTGACAAAGGAGCCCTATTCGGAGTGGGTAACCCTACTGGAAAGCAGTAACCTGGCCACAGATGAGGTTACCACCGGGGCACTGCTGGGCACTTTGGATACGACCGCCTCTTACAAGGTCCAAATACGAGCCATTGATGACATCGGCAGATACGCAGATTCCTACATCACGATCTCTACCGATAAAGTCTATATGCATAAGGACGGAGCGCGGCATGCGCTGGGCCTTGGCAAGTACAACGAGAAGACCAACGCGGTCGACTCCGACTGGGATTTCTACATGAACGGCCACAAGGTCACCGGACTGCCGACACCGGTAAACAACTCCGATGCGGTGCCCAAGTCCTATGTAGATGCGGCGGATGTGAAACTGTCCAAAGACCTTAACACAATGGGCTGGTACAAACTGGGCACTGTAACCGGTGACATGTGCGCGGTGGTAACACTCACCATCGGCGGCGAATACGGTAACGACGATCCGAGCCCGGCCATGGTGGATATCGCTACCCAGTACAACTACGCCAGAGCATTCCTGCGGCTGCCGGCCCTTGGAGACAGCCAGGTCTCCAAGATCGGCTTGATCCAGGAGAGCGCCACCGTGTGCGGCGTGTATCTGCACTACAACAGCACGATGGTGAATACAGTGAAGGTCAACATCCATACCCACATGGGTGCATTTGCATCCGCAGGCTGGGTGGCGTCCGATGTGAGCGACAGCAACATGATTGCGGCAATCACCCTGATTGAATAAGCAAGGAGGAAATAAGATGGCTACTTACAACCAGGTCAGTTACGGTTCCAAGGGCAGCGATGTAACTGAGCTTCAGAAGCTGCTCAACAACAACGGCTACAAGCTGGATGTTGACGGTATCTTCGGCAACCAGACCCAGAAAGCGGTCAAGGAATACCAGCAGAAGAACAGCCTTGCGGTGGACGGTATCGTGGGCAATAACACCTGGGGTGCACTGACAAAGGCTACGGCCGGCAATACAGGCACCACCACCGATGCGGCCACCCAAGCACCCACATTTAACTACAACGAATACAAGCCCAGCGACACGGTAACCCAGGCTGAGGCGATGCTCCAGCAGCAGTTGGGCCAGAAGCCCGGTGCCTATCAGTCCCAGTGGCAGACCCAGCTCAACGGCATCCTGGATAAGATCCTGAACCGGGAAGAGTTCGCCTATGATCTGAACGGCGATGCCCTGTATCAGCAGTACAAGGACCAGTACACTACCCAGGGCAAAATGGCCATGATGGATACCATGGGCCAGGCCCAGGCGATGACCGGCGGCTACGGCAACTCCTACGCCCAGAACGCAGGTCAGCAGGCCTACCAGGGATATCTGCAGCAGCTCAATGACAAGGTGCCGGAACTGTACCAGCTGGCGCTGAGCAAGTACCAGATGGAAGGCAATGAGATGAAGGACCAGGCTGCTCTTATGGCCGAGATGGAGAACCAGGACTACGGCAGATACCAGGATCAGGTTAACAACTGGCAGGCCGAGAGAGACTACATGACCGGCAGATACGACACCGAGCGCGACTACGACTACGGCAAGTGGGCTGACGGCAGAGACTTCGCTTACGGCCAGTATGCAGATGATCGTTCCTATACCTATCAGACCGAACGCGACAAGGTATCCGACCGGCAGTGGCAGGCGGAATTCGACGAGGCCAAGCGCCAGTACGACCAGAACTACGCCAAGAGCGCAAGCAAGAGCACCGGGACCAAGGGCACCACCGCCAAGCCTAAAGCTGACCCTGAACCTGCTCCTGCGCCTGAGGTGACCGAAACTGAGGAAAAGATGGACACTTATGTGAGAAACATGCTCAATAATGCCACGAGTTCCCGGTTCGATCCCAAGGCTGTCATCAATGCCAACAGCAGCCTGACCAAGGAAGAAAAGCGCGTGGCGCTGGAAATCCTTGACGCATACATTTCCAGTGGAGCAATGAAGACAGGCGGCAAACTTTAAGGAGGTGGAAGTATGGCACTATCGGAGGCTATCCGCAATAGGATTCGCCAGAATGTAGAAAATAAGGTGGGGGTAGGCAGCAGCGAGTCTGCTGCACCCTCTTCCAACCAGAGTTCTTCCGGTCTGTCCAGCGCAATGCAGGAGCGGATTCGCAAGAATGTAACCATGAAGAGACTGGGCCGTGAAGAGACTGGTGTAGATGATGACTTCATCAGCAAGTTCATGAATGACTACAAGTTATTCTCCTACAAGTCCCAGTACGACTGGAGCAACATGACATGGCAGAGCGGTATGGACAGTGCTGCAGCTGCAAAAAGAGCAGAGACTGAGCGAGATCTTGCTGAAAGAGCTACTGCAATCCGCACCTATTTGGATCTCAACAAGGGCTCCGTCGATCCTGGGGCTTTCCAGGAGTTAACCTCCTACCTGGACCAGTTCGATACTAACCGAGCCGGTATTATGCATGGGTTTTCTTCCATGCAAAAGTATTACTCCCAGTGGGAGAGCGAGGACGCATACGACGAGTATATGTTCCAGTCTGACCCGGACAATGTCAGCGGCAGACAGAAGCGCTACCAGGAAAACCAGGCGAAGATCGAAGCACTGAAGGAAGAGAAGCGCAAGGCCGGTCTGTGGGATAAGAAAGAAATCCAGAATCAGATCGATGCGCTGGAGACCGAGAACCTGAACTATGAGCGCGGCAACCAGGACTATGTGAGCAAAGTGGTGGACGATTACTCCCGGACTGGTGAGCAGGCAGACTTCGGCATCTACTCTGCCAACAGGGACTTCACAACTCCTACCAGAGAAGAACTGACCAAGTACGATGTAATGAACGACACCTCCAGATGGTACTTTGATGCCAATGGCGTGTACCGTGATGCATTTGGCAACGAGCTGAAGGCTGGGGAAGACGGCAACTGGTACAACCCCAACGCGAAGCAGCCCGTAACGGATCGACTGGGCATGTTCCTGAACGCATCGGAGGATGAGCTGCAGGAGGCCATCGGCGAATCTGTTGGAGCGGAAAGTGCCTGGGCTACGGTGCTGAAGGATGGCGTAGACGGCAACTGGGAGCAGCTGACTGAGAATGAGGTCAATATCTACTACTACCTGCTTAACAAGAGCGGCCAGCAGACTGCAGATAAGTATCTGGCAGACATGAAGACGGAGCTGAACCGCCGCGCGACCAACGCATATAACCAGCAGCTGGTCAAGGGCTTTGACGAGGCAAATATGCTGGAGAAGATCGCGCTGAGTGTAGCAACTACCCCTGCACAGCTGTTCAGCGGTGTGGCCGGTACCATTGAGAACACGGCCAATACTCTGATGGGCAATGAGATCAACCCTTATTCTGCAGCTCACACCGGCATGCATTTCAGCCAGACCGTCCGCGGCGAGCAGGCTGCGGAACTGGATGAGACTGGCATCCGCATCCCGGGAATTGACTTCACTCTGGGCGATGCGTATCAGGCAGGCATGTCTATCCTGGACTCCTATGCGGCAATCGGCATCGGCGGCGGTATGGGCGGCGCGTTGCTGGCATCCAGTGCGGCGCAGAGCGAGGCAACGAAACTCTATGAGCAGGGCGCTTCTATGGAACAGATCGCACTGGGAAGTGCTGCTGCAGGCGCTGCGGAAATGGTCTTTGAGAGCGTCTCTATCGATAAGCTCATCAATATGAAGGATGCCAAGACCGTGGGCCAGATGGTCAAGAATGCGCTGATCCAGGGTGGCATCGAGGCATCTGAGGAAGGCTTTACGGAGATCGCTAATATCGTCACCAATGCCATCATTATGGGCGGCCAGTCCGACTGGGCAAAGCTCGTCGAGGAAAATGGTGGAAGTCTGTGGAAGGCGCTCCTGAGCGAAGTGCAGACGGTTGCACATTCCTCCCTGGCAGGCTTCCTGTCCGGTACCGGTTCTGCCACTGGTCCTTCTGCGGTATCCTATGCAGCAACCCAGAACCAATATGCCGATGCCGGCAAAATGGTCAAAGAATACGACCAGGGTGTGGATGTGCTGATGCAGCTGGCCAATGAGGTGGCCGGTGTATCCAAGGGCACACAGAAGAGCCTGGACAAGCAGATCAGCAAGGTGGGCAAGAATGCATCGAATGTCAGAGTCGGCAAACTGTACGACACCGTCAGCACCGCTTACTCCGAGCAGAACCAGGGCGATATCGCCAAGAGCCTGGAGCGCAAGGGGTATTCGGCCAAGGAGGCAAGCGCCATTGCAGAAGCACTGGCAGCTGAGAGCAATGGTCAGCAGCTCACCGGCAAACAGGAACGGCTCCTGAGCAAGGCCAAGGGAGACAGCCGGGTACAGGATGCGATCACCAACATCGTTGAGAACAAGAAGTCCACTATGGGACAGCGCGATGCGACCCTGGGAGGCTTCACAACGCAGGTGGCAATCAACCATATGGCCAAGGAATACGCTAAAGCGCAGGAGAAGGCCGCCCGGACAAATCCGGCAGGCCAGGGCCAGGAGAACGCGGCTGCAGCCGGTAAAGTGGAGGCCCAAAATAAAGAGGCCGCACAGAGCCACTACGAGGTCTCCGCAGAGGGCAAGTCCATTCAGGTATCCACCGGCAAGACCGTCAAGATCACCGGCATTGCTTCTGTCGAGAAGGGTAAGCTGGTGCTGCAGACGGAGGACGGCACCGTAGATGCTGCGGATGTGGCTTATGCATCCCAGGACGAGGCGCTGGTATATGAGGCTGTAGCAAGCCTGGGAGGCATTATTGATGCAGATTCCGCCACCAAGCTGGTGAAGAAATTCAATCCTGCTGACGGTGTATCTGCTGCGGTATACGCAAAGGGCATTGCCCAGGCATACACCTACGGCTATTACGGTTACGCTATGGCGGAGGCCACCGGCGCTGACACCATGTCCGGTGCGCTGACCGAGTCTCAGCGTAACACTGCTTTCGCTTTCGGCAGAGTGCAGCGGAAGAACGATGGAGCCAAAGCCCAGGAACAGGTATCCAAGTACCACGAGGCCGGGAAAACCACAGCGGTCCAGAAGAAGGGCGGCGTGTATTTCCGGAACAATAACATGGAGACCAGCGACATTGCTTCCCACCTGGAGAGCAGCGGCGTTGTGCTCAACGACCAGCAGGCTATTGGCATTGAGACTATGCAGCACATGTCTGAGGCACTGGGCGTGGAGTTCTATGTATTTGAGTCCTATGTAAAGGACGGCAAGCGCTACTACATTGACGAGGACGGCGTAGAGCAGGCAGGCGCTCCCAACGGCTGGTACGACAAGAAGACCGGCAGAATCTACATTGACCTGCATGCTGGCGCTTTCGGTAAGGGCACGATGCTCTTTACCATTGCCCACGAGCTGACCCACTTCATTCACCAGTGGTCCCCGGCGAAGTTCCAGAAGCTGGCGGACATCATCTTTACCCATGGTAAGATGCAGGGCCAGGTAGCAGGCCTGGTGGCTGCCAAGATGGCAAAGGCCAAGACCAGAGGCAAGCCTATCTCCTACGAGGTTGCCTACGAGGAAGTGGTCGCTGACGGCATGGAGTCCATCCTGAAGAGCGGCAGAGTTATGGAAATGATGGCTGATGTAAAGCAGCAGGACCGCGGCATGTGGCAGAAGATCTGTGACTGGTTCAAGGACCTGGTCAAGTACATGAAGCGCGTTGTGGATGCATACAGAGGCCTCGACCCGGATTCCGTCGAGGGTAAGTATGTTGCCGAGATGAAGGGCCTGATCAAAGAGATCGAAGCGGTCTATGCGGAAGGCCTGGTGGAGGCAAGCGAGAATTACCAGTCCTTCATGAGCATGGCCACCAGCGAAGAGATCATGGCTGTAGAAAACGGCACCATGTTCTCCTACAGCGCCCTGGCAGAGGCTGCCGGCTTCACTGCGGTGGAGAATGCAGACGGTACCAGAGCCTTTACCAGAGACGGCGCTAAGGTTTCTGAAGTGACAGTGGCGGATATCGAGAACTCCCCCATCGGCGCGTTTATCAACTACTCTGTGGAGAAGAAGGATATCAGCGCTGACGATGCCAAGCGGCAGAAGGAGATGTTCGCTCAGATCTGCACCATGGCCTGCAAGACCAACGATTTTGCAATGACCATGCAGTTTGTGGGCTCTGCGGTGTTTACCGGCATGAAGGCCAACGCTGACAAGCAGTACGGTACCACCTACGACTTCCCCTCTATCTGCACCAAGACCCAGGCTGTGATCGATGCGATGAGCGCGAAAATGGTTAAGCTGGGCCGAGGCCTGAAGAGTGACGAAATCGTGGAGCTGTACCGCGAGGTATTTGCATCCGGCAACCCGGTTCCCTGCCCTGAGTGCTATGTGTTCTCCAGATGGATCGGCATCGGTGGTCTGCTGGACAACATCAAAAAGTACCAGGACTACTACGGCAATATGAAGACCGAAGATGTTGCTGCGGCATACCTGAAGATGAAGGCTGAGGTGGCCAAGGTCGCAGAAGAGCAGGGCATCACCTTCGGTAAGGCCAAGGGTGCGCTGACCTCCAAGATCACCAAGGAGTACAACAAGCTCACTGAGAAGATTGAGAAGGCACAGAACCAGGGCGAGAAGGTAAAGCCTGCGGATCTGAAGAGACTGGCAGAGCTGGAGCCCATGATGAATACGGTCAAGGGCATGACCTGGCTGGAGAATGTGTACTTTGCAGATTCTTCCCTGAAGAAGGTTAACCCCAGATACCGTGTGCCGAATGAGGTTCTGTTCGACCTGAATAACGGCGAAGCATTTGCTGCCAAGTATAAGGAGGCATGGGCCTTCCGTACTACCCAGGGCGCAGGCTACGGCAAGGCGATCACGCCTTATGCCGAGGCAAAACTGGGCGAGGGTATCCTGGTGACCAACAACACCACGAAGACCATCAAGGCCAAGGCTAACGACTCCCTGGACAACTACTTCCTGCAGCAGAAGGGCAAACTGGATAAGAAGGCCAGAGAGGCACTGGACCGGGCAAGAGTGAAGCAGAAGATCCAGGCGTTCATCGGCGGCCAGAGATTCCAGTCCACCTCCGATGCCAGATATGAAAATGCATCCGATTACCTGCTGGCAGCACTGGAGATGCAGGCCATGGGCGGTATGGTCCAGGTGTACACCAAGGTGGATGGCGCGGTTCCTGCGTTCTCCAGCTGGGGCTTCTCCATTAACCAGTCCCTGATGCCTCTGGGCGGTGGCCTGGATGCAGACGGCAATGTGGTGGATACTGCTGTGGGCGGCATGAGCCCCAAGGTGGCTTTCAAGAACCGTGATAAGCATGAGACCGCTGGTACCATTACCATCGGTGTCAATGACAATCACATCCGCGCCATGTTCCAGCAGTGGGTCAGAGACTTCATCATTCCTTACCACGCATCCGGCGGTAAGGCTGATGTGGTGGCAGAGCTCCGCAGAATCCAGGAGGGCCAGGAAGCGAAGGGCAAGATGGTGCGCAGTACCGACTACAGCCGCACCCAGGGTGACAAGGTCCTCTCCGATGAGGTGCTGAGATGGCAGGGCAAGACTGCCGAAGAGATCCAGCGCATCCATGCAGTTCGTGATGCTCGTATCGCAATCCTGACCGGAGGCAGCCCCAACATGGAAGTGGTTCGTAGCAACCGATTCCTGTCTGCACTGTATGACAAACTGCAGGGCGAATGGAAGGGCGTGAAACTGGCCAAGAGCAAGGTTGAGTCTCAGATCTTCCCCAATGAGTTCTGGGATCAGAGTGTCGGCTATGAGAACAGCGGCAAGATCACCAGAGATTATCTGGAGTACTGTGATGACCTGGGCTTCCTTCACCGGTTCTCCGGCATGGTTCCCAGCAACGGCAAGCTGGTACCTGTGAACGGCTATGACCAGAACGGCGAGCGCGTACAGCTGACTGACCTGGCATACAAGCATGAGAACGGACAGAAGACCGACCAGGTGGAGGAGTTCTTCTGGAAGGTACTGACGGACCGCCGTATGTACGACAATGAGGGCAACTACCTCCCTCAGAAGGTAGTCACCCTCAACGATACGACTACGGATACGGTTACGGATTTTGCCAAGAACAATTTTGGCAGACAGTACAACAAGGAACTGTCCATGGAGACTGCTAAGAAGGTAGCGAATATTCGCTTCTCTGACAGAGAGACCTTGGCGGATGCTGCAGATGCTATGGAGAAGATCACGGATGAAGAGTATCTGAAGGCCATCTCCGAGCATCCCTTTATCATTGTGATGGATCACACTCCGGAAGTGGTTCTAAAGTCAATGGAAGGAGAACCGAAAGCTGCTGATCGAAGAGTGCTCATTCGGAGAGATGCGCTGTATCTGGCAATCCGGAAAGATGGCGTACAAGAAGGTCACTACCATGAACTTGGTGCAGAAGTGCTCAAGAAGCTGCCTGAGTATCTGGCGAATCCGGATGTTATTCTGAAGACCGACAACAGCTCTACGAGGCGGATGGTCCTCACCAGCATACCGACCAAGAGTGGCCAGGCAATTATTTCTGTGGAATTTGAATCCATAAAGGACTTTGAAGGAAGCTACGAATACTTCAATGTAATTGTGACGGTTTTCGACCTGCACAAAAACTACTTGAAGGGCCTCTTTAAGAAGCGTTCTGCAGAAATTAAGTACGAAAAAGAAGACCTCGTGCAAGTTAATCCTCAACTGTATGAGTGGTTGAGAATTTTTAACACAAAGTCTTCTAACGACAATGTAACACGACCTGAGCCGGAAGTCAAGAGTGAATCTGTACGAGATTCCCTGTACTCTGATCGTGATTCGGAAGGCAACCAGCTTTCTGAAGGCCAGGTAGAGTTCTTCAAGGATTCTGTGGTTAGGGATAAGGACGGCAACCTGCTGGTGATGTATCACGGCACAGCAGATGGCGGCGCATTCACTGTATTTGATGGTGATAAGCTGGGCAACAGAACATTAACATCGCAGATCGGCCAGGGGTTCTATTTCACCAATGTGAAAAAGGAAGCTGAGGCCTACATGAAAAATGTAGACATCTACGGAAGGGCAAGTCGTGGTAAGTCCCCATACCTGCACCAGGTGCATCTGAATATCACAAACCCCTTTGATGTCAACGCAGATCAGCTGGATCTGGAGAAGGCAAAGGCTGTGTATTTAGATGGCACCAATGGTTACTTCTTCGATAGCTATATTCCCTTCTACCTGAACAAAAAGATGGTCAACGGAAGAATCGTCACAAAGGCCGAGGTCCAGTCGATGAGCAAGTCTGATAAGGTTTCTGCATATGTGGATTACCTGGCTGGCTTTAGTTCTGGTACGAGAGAGGTTTTGAGCCATATGGTCGAAGCTTTCCCTTACGGAAAACAGAGCGAGCTCCTCGCGGCCATGAAGAAGAACCTAGGCTACGACGGCATTGTGGATGAGTTCAAACCTGGCCAGTACCAGTATGTTGCATTCTCTTCTGAACAGGTGAAATCTGTTGACAACAAGAACCCCACTGAAAATCCTGATATCCGTTACTCCGAGAGAGATGAGGCACCTACCTTCTACAGCCAGATGGGCAAGGTGATCGAGGGCATTAAGCAGGAGAAGTTCGGCGCTTCTTCCGTCATCTCCATGCTGAGAGGCAGAGGAGTTAAGGCAGAGGAAATCCGCTGGTCCGGTATTCAGGCTTTCCTGGAGGGCAAGAAGTCCGTCACCAAGGCTGAGCTGCTGGAGTTCATCCAGAGCAGTATGCTGCAGATTGAGGAGGAAGTCCTCTCCGATCAGGAGATCCCCTACAGCCAGGAGGATCTGGACCAGATTGCTAAGTTTGAGGCTGAGCGAGACACGGTTGCTGAGGAGCTCAAGGCTGAGTGGAAACGGATTGTCGGCACGGATATTCCTATCGTATACTTTGGCGCTGGCCTTGAACATGCGGTTGTCAATAATCTGATGGAAGCCAACGCAACGATTAAGGGACAGACTGAGGCTGGCCACAAATACAAAGCAGCCAGAGCCGCTCTGCAGAGATGCATTGAATACAGCGACGATTACTTTGGCTATGACAATGAACGGCAGGCATTCAGAGAGGCTATGCGAAATCCCCAAGCCTTTATTGATTCGTTTGAGCTGACTTCCTTTGAGAAGGGGGTATTCCGAGACTTCATCAAAGCCAAGGAAGCCTACCAGAAGGCAGAGGGCATCCCTATGCAGGACCAGAAGACCCTGATCGCTATTGCGGCAAGTGCAGATAGATTCAGTAACAGAATCGCCAAGGTCAAGTCGGCGCACTACGCAAAGGCAGCAAAGCACTTGACGAAGTGGGGCCAGTACAAGATCAAAGGTGGCTCCAACTACCGAGAGCTGTTGTTCAAGATTCCTGGATCTTACTACTACAACGATGCGATGGTTGCGCACTGGGACAATAGAGAAGGCGTACTGGCGCATGCTCGTATTCAGGACCTCAACACAGTCCTTGGCAAGATGCTCTTTATCGAGGAGCTCCAGTCTGACTGGCACAACGATGGCCACAAAGATGGCTATGCCAGCGAAGCGCCGGCTGTTCGTAAAAGGGTCAGGGATCTTGCAAAGCAATGGGACGAGCTGCTTGACGAGTCTATGACAGCCAGCGCGACGAGGACTTATGCAATTAACGAGAAGATGGATTCCGTCCACGAGGATATGGAAAGACTCGGAAACAAGCTGAAACATGGCCGGCTTGCACCCGATGCCCCCTTCAGCGAAAACTATCACGAGTATGTGCTGAAGAGACTGATCCGCATGGCTGCTGAGCAGGACTATGACAGCATCGGCTGGACTCCTGCACAGATCCAGGTTGAAAGATGGTCGGAGAAATTCTCGGAAGGCTACCGCATCGAGTACGACCAGGACATGCCTAAGTTCATGAAGAAGTACGGCAAGCAGTGGGGCACGACGGTCGGAAAGACGGTGCTGGACAATGGCACCGAGGTATGGTCCATGGCCATTACCGACTCCATGAAGGAATCTGTGCTGACTGAGGGACAGCCGCTGTATCAGGAACGCGAGGAGGAATCTGTTTCCAACCGTTCTCTGCTGGCCAATGCTCTTGAGACTGCAGCCAAGGACGATACCGAGAGAGCCAAAATCCAGGAGTACAAGGGCAAGATCTCCCTAATCAACGCCGAGGAGAAGAAGCTCAATGAGCTGAACGAACAGATCAAGGAACTGAGCTTCGCCAAGGGGCCGAGGGATACCAAGAAAATCCGCGACCTGCAGTTCGATGCCAAGCAGACTGCCAACCGCATCAACACCTATGACAAGCAGCTTCTCCGGCTGGAAGCATCCAAGCCTTTGCAGGATGTTCTGACCAGGGAGAAGAGAGCTGCATATAAGAGAGCGGAGCAGAAGGGCAAGGAAGCCCTGGCGGCTTACAAGGAGAAGGCAGCTAAGACCCAGAGAGAGCTGCTGGACAAATGGCAGGACTCCCGGAAGAAAGCTGTCGAAAGCCGGGAGAAGACCGCAATGCGACACAAGATCCAGAATGTTGTCAGCGAGCTGAACAACCTGCTGCTGAGCAACGACAAGAAGCGACATGTGCCTGAGAACCTAAAGAAGGCTGTGGCGGATGCGCTGGCCCTGGTGAACATGGATACCGTGGGCGCTGAGGAGCGAGCTGCTAAGTATGCCGCGCTGATCGCCAAGGAAACTGACCCGGACAAGATCGATGCTTACACCGTGACGATGGAGAACATCCTTCGCCAGGGCGATAAGATGGGCCAGCGGCTGAAGGACCTGCGTGATGCCTACGAGGAGATCTCTGAGTCGGATGACCCGGATATCGCCAATGCCTACGATCCTGTGATCGCCGGCAGCCTGAAGGAACTGGCACAGTCTATTGGCAACACCTCTCTGAGAAACATGACCATCGAACAGCTTTCCGATGTGTACGACATGTACCGTATGGTCCTGACCAGAGTGAGAGACGCCAACAAGACCTTCCTGAAGGATAAGAAGGAGAGCATCAGCAACCTGGCATCCAGAGTTGTGGGTGAGATCCGGAGAGTCGGCGGTGACCACAAGTATCGTGCGGCGGTCCTGGATGCGGTGAAGAAGTTCGGCTGGAACAACCTGAAGCCTGTGTATGCCTTTGAGCATCTCGGTTCCCAGACCCTGACCGAGGTCTTCAACGCGGTGAGAGCCGGTGAGGATGTATGGGCAGTGGATGTGACCGAAGCTAGGGAGTACTACCTGGACAAGTCCAGAAAGTACGGCTACGACTCCTGGGACTTTAAGAAAAAGCACCAGTTCGAAGCTACCGACGGCCAGAAGTTTGAGCTGACTCTGGAGCAGATCTTGAGCCTGTACGCATACTCCAAGCGTGAGCAGGCTTTCGACCACCTGCGACTGGGCGGCTTCGTGTTCGACAGCAACATCGAGACCTATAAAGAGGAAGGCAGCAAGCTCATTAAGTACAAGGTCAATACCGCAGATGCCCATCAGATCAGCGTTGAGAACCTGGCGAAGATCACCGGCACTCTGACGAAGGAACAGATGGCCTTCGTAGATGAGATGCAGGAGTACCTGTCCACTGTGATGGGTGCCAAGGGTAACGAGATCACCATGGCAATGTACGGCGTGAAACTGTTCAAAGAGAAGTTCTACTTCCCTCTGAAATCTGCAAAGCAGTTCATGTTTGAGCAGAATGAGGTGTCCGGTGAGGTGAGGATCAAGAACTCCGGCTTTACCAACAAGGTGGTAGCCAAGGCCAACAACCCGGTCATCCTGAGCAACTTTATGGATGTGTGGGCCGGCCATGTGAATGATATGAGCATGTATCACGCATTCGTGCTGCCGCTGGAGGACTTCAACCGGATCTTCAACTTCAACTCTCCCAAGCAGGAGGGCAAGCCTCCGGTATCCGTCAAGGGTACCATCCAGAACGCATACAGCCCTGCGGCTGTGAACTATGTGAAGCAACTGATCACCGACCTGAACGGCGGTGCAAGATCTGACCCTGCCACTGATTTCCTCAACAAGATGATGGGCCTGTTCAAGAAGGGTTCCGTATTTGCTTCTCTGTCCGTTGTGGTACAGCAGCCTTCGGCAATCGCAAGAGCTGCCGCCCTGGTGGATACCAAGTACTTCATCGGCCCCAAGGTGGACCACAAGCGCCACAAGGCACTGTGGGAGGAAGTAAAGAAGTATGCACCGGTGGCGATCATCAAGGAGATGGGCTACTTCGATACCAACATGGGCAAGTCCACTCAGGACTTTATCCAGGCCAAGGAGTATGACGGTTTCCAGGATAAAATGAAGGCCCTGGTAACCGACAGCGGATACCGTGATGAGATCCTCTCCAAGGCACCGGCCCTGGCGGACGAGCTCGCATGGTGCAGCATCTGGGAGGCTGTGAAGAGAGAGACTAAGGCCAAGTATCCCGGTCTGGATACCAAGGCTGAACCCTTCCTCAAACTGTGCGGATCGAGATTCACCGAGGTCATTACCAAGACCCAGGTGTATGACTCCATCCTCGCCAGAAGCGCTCACATGAGGTCCAAGGACACCGGCATGAAGATGGTAACTGCTTTCATGGCAGAACCTACCACCAGCATCAACATGGCATATGATGCGCTGCTGCAGGGCAAGCGCGGCAACCGGAAGTATGCCAGAAACGCCATCGGCGCGGTGGTCGCTTCCCAGATCCTCAACTCCATCCTGGTATCCTTCGTATACGCAGGCAGAGACGATGACGAGGACGAGACCTACCTGGAGAAGTACATCGGCACCCTGACAGGCGAGATCCTGGACAGCCTGAACCCTGCCGGCTACATCCCCTTCATCAAGGACATCATGTCCATTGTGCAGGGCTACGATGTGGAGCGCAGTGACATGGCGGTCTTCAGTGACCTGTGGAACGCATGGCAGAACCTTGGCAAGGACAACATGTCCGCCTACCGCAAGGTGGAAGGCTTCGCCGGTTCCATTGCACAGATCTTCGGCCTGCCGGTGAAGAACATCATGAGAGATGCAAGAGCTATCTACCAGACCATCGAGTCCTTTGTGAATGGCCAGCAGACCACTAAGGCCGGTATCGGATATGCGGTTAAGGGCTCTGTGACCGGCAAGGATGTGTCCAAACAGGACCAGCTGTATGAGGCTTACCTGAGCGGCGACGAGGCCCAGATCGCCAGAGTGGTGGGCAGATACAAGGACCAGGCTGCAGCGAACAATGCAATGCGGACTGCCATCAAGGAACGGTATACCGCAGGCGACATCAGCGCTGAAACTGCGATTGATTACCTCGTGGAATACACAGGGCTGGAAGAGGCTGATGCCTACTGGAAACTTCAGGAATGGGAGTACGAGGGCAAGTCTGAGGACGAGTTCGGCAAGTACAACAAGTTCTATGAAGCTGTCCAGACCGGGGCTAACATTAAGGCAGTCATCAAGGAGTACACCGACAACGGCGTGGAGATGAAGACCCTGAAGTCCCAGATCTCCAGCCACTTCAGACCGCTGTACATTGAGATGACCAATGCCGAGAAGGCAAAGATCAAGGGCTATCTGCTGAACGCCTTTGAGCTTTGCGGATACGACCGCACCGATGCTGCAGATTTGATCGCCGAGTGGGAATACGAGGCCAACCACCCTGAGCTGGTAGGAAAGATTACTTTCTCCCAGTATAAGCGATGGGAGACCGACGGAAAGCCCAAGGGCGTGTCTCTTGACCTGTTCACCGATGTGGCTGAGTTCAGAGATGACGGAACATCCGATAGTGTCAAGAGCCAGGAAGAGGTGGCAGAGTACATCAATTCCCTGTCTGTCTCCAAAGCTCAAAAGGATGCGCTGTGGTGTTGCTTCTGGAAAGAATCAACACTGAAGAACGCACCCTGGCACTAAGCAACGACATAAAGGGGGGGCTACCTACGGCCCTCCCTATTATGTTATTTTTTAAGTATCAAAAAGGAGGAATATTGGCATGAATGACTCCATTAAGAGAATCTGCCTGGATATTCACGATAGCAGCTCCCGGGAGACGGTGAATGTCAAAAGAGGCGATACAGGCCGGGCGATCCACATCGCACTGGCAGACGGCGGCATGCCCTACCGCATTAGCGAGGATTGCTATGCGGTGTTCAATGGCAAAAAGCCGGACGACACGGTTGTGCTGAACCCCTGCACAATCGAAAACAATGTGATCATCTATCAGCTGACGGCACAGACGGTGGCTGCTGATGGCCTGGTGCGGTGTGAGGTCACTCTGTACGGTTCTGACGGCAAGGTGATTACCAGTCCCATATTCAACCTGCTGGTAGATGCCAAGGTCTACAACGAGAATGATAAGATTTCGTCCTCCGACGAGTTTAATGTTCTGGAAGATCTGCTTGAGGATGTGCAGGATGCGCTTGAGGGCGCTGACTCTGCTATTAACATCGCGGTCCAGGCTTCCGCTGCTGCGGCTGGCTATGTGATCGAGGAGGCCAGCGGTGAGACGATGATCCTGACGGAAGCAGAACATATGCCCCTGGCAGGCTTGCGGATCTGCGGCAAGACCACCCAGGACGGTGTGCCCACGCCGGACGCACCTGTGGCGCTTGTGAGCCCTGGTGACAGTGGAAGTCTTACGGTGAGCATAACCGGAGAGAACAAAGCGCAAAGCATGGCCATTGCAACGCCCAACGGTCTGCCAGGTATTCGCGTTTCTTCCGGTGGCAATTACACCGACGAAAACGGTCAGCAGTGGGTCTGCGACGAGGTTGACTTTACAAGGGGCGTGTATGTGCAGAGGGTTGGGAGTAAGCGCTTTGACGGCTCAGCTGACGAATTGTGGAATTACGAAAGCGAAAAAGATGCTACCATCTTGCTTAGAATGGAAATCCTAGAGTCTGTTCATGTCGGCCAGGTCGTTGCTACGGATTTCCTGTGTTCTCACTTTGAGGCTGCAAGCATATACAATGCGGACGCTGAAGGAATGCAACATTCTGGTCAGCAATTCTATTTGCGCATATTGAAATCGAAGCTGACAACAGCAAATACCAGTGGGTTTAGACTGTTGCTGGCTGATTCTCCAATGGTCATAAATTATGTCCTTGCAACTCCTATCGAAACCCCTCTGACCGAGGAAGACATGGCCGCCTACAAGGCCCTGCGTACTTACAAGAACTACTGCGTGGTCAGCACCGATGGCGGTGCATATATGGAGCTGGCGTATCTGATGAACGCCAAGAAGTATCTGGCAAGACTTGCGGAAAACGGCGGTCTGGCCGTGGGATCTACTGTCCGTGTGGCGGAGGTAACCCTGTCTGCTGCGAAGTGGACCGGCACCGAAAGTCCGTATTCCCAGGTGGTGCGGATCACCGGCGTTACCTCTTACAGCCAGGTGGACCTGAAGCCCAGCGTGGAGCAGATGGCAATCTTCCATGAGAAGGACCTGGCCTTTGTGACGGAGAATGACGAGGGCGTTGTGACGGTGTATGCCATTGGTCAGAAGCCCACGAACGATTACACCATGCAGGTGAGTATTACGGAGGTGAGCGTATGAAGATTTTTGGTGTTCCGGTAGGTACTCCCATAAACCCGGCGAAGTTGCGCGGACCGGCTGGCCCTCAGGGACTGCAGGGTGAGCGAGGCATCCAGGGACCGCAGGGTGCTCAGGGGCCTGCAGGCCCTGCCGGTGCAGCAGGCAAGGACGGCAAGGACGGCGCAACGGTAGAAGAAGTGCTGGCTGCTGTACCGGCTGCGAACTCTGCAACGATCTCCAAGGCAGAGGACGGAACTGTGACCATCACCACGCCCATGAGTGACGGCACAACGAGTGTATGTGTACTAACTCCCGGAGCGGATGGCTTCCCGGTCATGGCAACCATTGACGGCAATGCTGTTCCTCTCATATGGGAGGGATGGTAATGTCCAAGTACAAGTATAACGAGGTTACTCTGCCGGGACTTCCTGACTCGGTCTTTCCCCACGCAGTTATCGTACAGGGCAAGGGAGAAGAGGCAGACTACTTCAAGTTCTTCCTGATGTTTTCCAACACGGCATACACCGCCGTGGATGTTGACGGCACCTATGCCATCGCATTACCCCCGGAGACCCCAATCAGCTATTATCTGTACATCCGAGGTGACGAGGGCTGGGAGTGGGAGTATCAGGGTTCTACAACTCTTGAGGATGATTCCACACAGACGAATGATCATCTGTGGACATACATCAACCCCACCAAGGCGGACTATATCTGGTGCAACGAGGACATCAAGAACACCTCCGAACAAGTGATCTTTGAAGGCAGCGAGCCTGTGCTGGTGGAAGATGATCCGGAAGAACCGGAAGTCACAGAAACCAGAGACCTTCGCAGCTACTGCCTTGGCATTGCCCTTGAGCTTATGAAGAAGGCTCTGCCGATTAAGGTAAATGCTCCTACCCCCGGAGGCCCGGACACAGGTAAAATTGAGAAGATCGTTATGTATGTAACAGGGCCTGACACATACAATGCTGATGATGCCGAATGGACTTTAAATAAAGTGACAGGTGGCGTTGAGGTTAGTATGGCAGCCGGAAAACCCGGAAGTGTTAGCTCGTCTCTCAACTGTCACTTGCTCGCACTCACAACAAATGGCTATGTCGTTCATATAAGCGATGCTGACAAAGACTTCTCGGCAACCTGGGATGTAAATGTGCTTATAGGCACAGCAGACTATTTCAGCGCAGCAACGGTGCCGCCATATAACGAACGCCTGGATTATTATGGCGAAGCTTATGGCGAAAGTGGCCTGACAGGCAGCTATGTTCCTGAACTTCCTGACAATATCAGTGCAGTGCGGTATCTTTATAATGCTTCGTGGGTTGCTACTGGTAATGCCCAAAAACCATGCAACTTTTCCATAAAAGTGCCATCTGTGACAATAAATAACATCTCGTATGTACCGGAAGTATTCACTTATGCCGATATGCGAAACTGGTTGGGCACATATAATGCAACGGATAAAACTATTGCACTTTCTAACACTATAAAGGCCAGCATGTGGGATTCTATGCTAACCCCCAATAGGTCTTCCAGAAATGATTGGAATCCTGTGGTTTACCATTTTGATAGTAATGGATCTGCTGTTTCGCGTGAAGAATACACGAAGATTACCCTAACCAGTAGCTTCATTGATAAATGCATGGTGCTAGGTCAGCCTATCGTGATATTTAGCGGTGATGTTGAATGTAACGAGTATGATATTCACGAGTACCGCAGCAACATAAGTGTGGATACCGGATACGGCATAGATGGTGTAAAGACGGTTTGTTTCAGAAACCCTGAAAACGAAAGTGTAGATTTTGCGGAAATGTTCTTTGGATCTACCGATAACTTTTATGAGTTTGATGGGTATTGCTGCGGAGTGAAGGTTTACACCGATAATAAAAACATTCACGACAGGCTGGTTGCCGACTATGGGCATCTCGACACACAGCTATTCTCAATTCATCGTCTCGATGGTTCTGAATGGGTGGCTGCCGCATCCGAGCCTGTTCCAGTATATGAGTAAAGGGGTGAAACATTATGGGAATACCTATTTTTGCGGAAACAACCGTTGCCGCAGGTAAAAAAAACATAAGCCTCTCAGCGTCAAATGGTCTAATTCTTAACCCGGACGCATGGTTGAGAGATGGCGAAACCTATCTTGTTAAGTTTGATGGCGAGGAATACTTGCTCAAGCCTGGGCGGAAAAATGATACTTACAGTACCTTTTACCTTGGCAACCCCACTCTATGGTCAGCAACGGACAGTGACATAGATAACGGTTTACCGTTTTTCATTCGGTCTATCAGT
>JAEIGA010005192.1_pt1 | contig 19991 bp, 22 predicted proteins | sample 9270691 | NCBI WGS metagenome assembly JAEIGA01 (sample SAMN17057246, study PRJNA624740) | gut metagenome | biome: biome; isolation source: fecal sample | host: Bos grunniens | place: China: Xizang | collected 2019 | reverse complement strand
GTGGGTATTGGAATACTTACTTTTTTGCCAATAAACGCATCGGCTTTTCCAGTTGAAATAGATAAAGATACACTAAAAAGTCAGCTAACGACAGAAAGCATTGACATGCCTTTCCCTGCTAGCTTTGAAAGGTGGCCTGAGATGACTTATACTAGTGGCACCAACACCGCTAGCACTGGCGATGCGCATGGTCATATGGTGAACGGCGTAAAGGTAATCTATTACAAGACAATGGTATGGGGCAATGTAGTGGCAAATTTCAGTGATTTCCGCATTAAAGTAAACGAAACCCTAAATAACCCAAGAGGTTGGGTGAGGGCTGGCTTAAAATTTGTAGAGGTAGATAGTGGCCAAGATTTAAATCTGATATTGTCTGACCCGGCAAGCCTAGGCGCTACACCTGGTTGTAGTAGCGACTTATCCTGTACGACTTGGGCAAACCAAGTAATAATTAACGATGTGCGCTGGCGTGAAGGAACCGAAGCGAGTCGGGCGGCCGGAATGAGCACTAGAGATTATCAGCACATGGTGGTTAACCATGAAATGGGCCACTGGTTGGGACATTACAATCATATAGAAGGTTGTACGGCGGAAAATGGCTATATTGGTGGGCCGGCACCAATTATGTTGCAACAATCTACTGGCCTACGCGGTTGCAGCAGCTTTAATGCATGGCCATTGGATAATGAACTGTGGACTTTAAGATGAAAAAAGGAGTAAAAATGAGCAAAAGAATTATGATACCTGTGGCGGTAGTGCTAACGGCCGGAACTCTAGTGGGGGCTTTCTTCGGAGTACAGACAGTTTACCAAAGCGGTATAAAAAAAGGCAAAGAAGAAGCTTTTAATGAAACAAAAACAAATGTAGAAAACCTTGGCTTAGCTATGAACGAAAAAAATGATTTCCAGAAAAGAATCAACGAAGTACTCGGAAATACCCCAGCAGAAGTAAACACGGAAAGCATCGCTGCATATATTGATGGTTTAGAGTCTGTAGTAAATGAAACAAAAAATGAGAGCGTAAAAGAGACGTTGGCAAATTATTTAAACAAATGGCGTGAATTTCAAAAAACCTATGAGAGTAAAGACAACAATGCTATTACGGCAGCCTTTAATGATTTGAAAACGACCGCCATAGATACTGCAACAAGCATCAAAACCCTTTACGACCAAGCTATAGTTGACGCAATAGATAATCTTTAATTATTTTTTGACAAACTTTTTGGTGACATCAAATTTTTCCATGTAGAGACCAAGCATCAATCGAGTCTGAGCATAGAAAGCTGCAAGTGACTGATATAAGATGGAGGTGACCGGCATTAAAATCCATTGAAGTAGCATCAAAATACCTCTTCCCTTGCGATATTTTTCTGGGCGCGGTGGCAACATCTTGAAAGATACTAAAACGGTAACCACTAAGCCCACCAGGGCAAATGTTTCTACTAAACTTACGATGTTTGGGAGATTGTAGGCCACCATAGCATGAGACGAAACATTCATGATCATTGGCACCCAACCACCAAAAGCAACAATTGGGGCCAAAATTGCAAGCGTAACGTGACTGTCTAGAAGGCGCCAAAACTTTGGCAATAGTTTCCAAAATGACATAACGCGACGACTGTGCGGAGCAAAAAGACGGACCCCGACATATGCAATGTCGGAAGCTCCATAATACCAACGCCGCACTTGGATAAACTGAGCTTTGATGGTCTTCCAGAGGGTTTCGTCGATAACGGCATCTTGATAAATAGGTATACGGATAGGCAACACAGAATAATCGCCATTAAAGAAGAATAAACTACGCCAATACTGGTGCCCATCTTCTACAATGGTACGTTTGCTCCAAAAATCCATCGCCTCTAAGGCTTGGAGTGGCTGGCTATGTGAGGCGAAATTACGAAGCAGATGCGGACGCATGGTAGAGATAACATTGAAAAACGAGTTTGACACAGCAATAACTCGAGATGGTGCTGGTGCATCCCATATATTATTCATAAACAAAGATACTGGCTGATAACTAAGACGTTGACGATTAGGATGGGTAATAAATTCATATGCTACAGAATCTAGATATTTTGGCGCCATGTGGTTGTCGCTGTCTAGCGATGTAACAATAATGTTCTCAATCGGAAGGCGTTTTTTGGCAACATAATCGGCTAGGATATAACCAGCAAAAGTAAGATTTGGGCCTTTACCAATAACTTCGCCTGGCAAATCGGCTGGGTGCTTAGATAGAATAAACTCTTTGAATGTGTCTTTATATTTGTCGGCGAGAGACTTGGCTAAGGTTTCCATTTCTTCCCCACCACGAGCTTCATAGGCTAAAACAAAGATGATGCGCTCATTTGGAAAAGTAGTCTTTGCTACTGCGTCAATGGATGGCTCTAAAACATCACGACCTTCGTTGTAAGCGGTCATGATAACGGCGTGCAGGGTTTTGCTAGGGTCTGGGTAATCTTTACCCATGGCAGCCATCAATTTAAGATTTTCAATATGTTCTTCGAAATGGTAGCTCTTTGAATTGTCATCATGAAGACGCTCGTAGGCTTCGTGGGGTTTTTCGAGGTCTTCCATGCGTTTTCGCCAGTCTACGCGTGAAGCGCGTTTTATGACTTCATACCCTTGGATAGTGCGGTAAGCTACACCTATAGCTTTAACTAAAGTAATCGCAATAACAGTAAACAAGTAAATGGCGCCAAGCACTGGGCTAAGCCAAGATAGAACGAACAACAGAATGATAGCACCATAAGAAACGGCACCAGGGAGAATTTCTAGGAAACGGTATAGCTTAGTGCGTTTACCTTGTGGTATTTCAAGGTTTTGACGCATACTAGCCCTCTTTTAATAGCCTAATTAATACTACAAATGTTCCTGCAATCAATACGGTAGTAGTGATAAGGAAAAACTTTGCCATCCCTGCGCCACGACGATGATATAGTTTGGCAGCAATAAATGTATGAAAAACACCAAAAATTATCGCCAAAATTGGGAAAGCTATCATGTCGGCCCACGAACCATCACGATAGCCACCAATATCACCATAGCCGGTTTTTACAACAACATCATTTGGGTCTAGTTTAGTAACACTATAAACAAATAAAACTATCGAGAAAATAAAATTAAGAATCATCAAGACGAGTGTCCAGCGCTCTTCCTTGTATATCTTCTTAAAATCTTCTAGATAGGTTTTCATTTTATTTGGAAACTTTGTTTATAAAAGTGTTGATTTGTTGGATAAAGTAAGTTTCTCCGACGATACCGATAACACCACAAAGCACCATCATCCAGCCCACTAGTGGAACTACTCCGCCAGTACCAAAGGTAACGAAAATGCCTACTAAAAGCATAATAAGCGAAATTACGACTAGCTGTTTCCAAGTGTCTAGACCGGCAGCGTGGAGTTTGGAAGCCGTGTTAATTCTTACCAGTGCTTCGTAGATGATGATAATACCGATAATTACGCTAAACACACGTGCGAGATCTTCGCCAATGACGAAAGCAGCTATACCAATAAGAACTGATACTATACCGCTAAGTAATTTGTTATTGTAATAGTCTTTCTGCCCTTTTTCCATAAAGTATTCAATAACAACAAAGCCGCCTTTGATTAAGAAAAATGCACCAACGATGTAGGCCGCAACTTTAACAATGGTTTCTGGCATTACCACACATAAAATACCGAATATGATGAGAGCCAAAAACTCTGCCATACCGGCCCATGCAGTTTTTTTAACGTCGCCGCCAATTTGCTCGACTGGTTGTTTAATGATTTCTGCTTTTGTCATGCTGATTATATCCTTAACTGTTATCAATTATAGCATATTTTATGATATAATAAAAAGGTGCCGATGTAGCTCAGTTGGTAGAGCAGCTCATTCGTAACGAGCAGGTCACAGGTTCAAACCCTGCCATCGGCTCCATTTTTTTGTTCCAGTGAGCTGTTGCTAGTGGGAACCTGTGTAGCGGCCCAAGGGGCTATCACAGGTTCAAACCCTGCCATCGGCTCCATTTTTTATTGTTCTACAAGATGCCGGATTGGCCTTTTACACAAAACGTCAGCGAGGCTCTCAATGAGCATTAATTCTAATCTTTGTATAGCGTTTGCCGAATTGTAAGCATTGTGTGGGGTGATGATAAATTTGTCTTCTGGCAATGTTAAAAATTCGTCGTTTGGTTTGATTGGCTCATTATAGAATCCATCCATGGCAACAAAACCAAGGTTGCCATTTGTAATAGCTTGATATAGATTTTCTTTTTTGGCTAATTGCTGTCTAGCGGTGTTTACAAATATAGCGCCCGGTTTGGCTTTTGATAATTGTTCTATACTAACCATACCTTGATTCTCTTCTGTGCAAGTGGCATTTAAAGATATGATGTCGCTTTTTTGAAACACCTCATCTAAAGAAACCATCTGAGTGTTGTACTTACTATCTATTTCTGGGACAGGCTCTATAGAATTATAGATTAACTTCATGCCAAAACCATCACAGAGAATTCTGGCAACGGTTGTCCCTATTTTACCCATGCCTACAATACCCAAAGTTTTACCCTCCAAATCGATAGTTTGGTACTTTTCCCAAAGACCATTTCTTACTTGGTTACTACTGTAGGTGATTTTTTTGGCTGCATCTAAAATAAGTGCAACTGTGTATTCGGCTACCGCTTTAGCGTTTGCACTCGGAGCATAACTGACTGGGATGTTATTATCTTTTGCTGCCTTTACATCAATATACTGCTGGTAACCAGTACCGAAAAATGAAATAAGCTTTAGATGCTGATTGTTTTCTATAATCTTGCGTGAAGTATATGGGCCTTTTTCACTACAAACATAACAATCATAGTCATGGAGTACTTTTGTTAGTTCGTCTTCAGTGTAGCCTTCTGGTTTACCTGAGACTATTTCTATGCCAGCTTTTTTTAGCTTGCCCAAAACTTGATCGTCAAAAGCACAATTCGGAAACAAAACTTTCATGCTTTTATTGTAACATAAAACTTTTGCTATTTGTCTTTATTTGCGTTGAGACGGTGGAGTAATTTTTGTCTAGCATGTGCAGTAATTATTTTATCAAGCCAGGAGGATTTTGGAGTCTGATTTTTAGAGGTAAGTATCTCTACGATATCGCCCTGTTCTAATTTTTTGTTCAAGTTGCTCATCTTGCCGTTGATTTTTACACCAATTACGTGATCGCCGATTTCAGAATGCAAACGGTAGGCAAAGTCGAGTGGCAAGGAGCCGACCGGTAAATCAATGATATCGCCTTTTGGTGTGTAGACAAAGATTTTGTCAGCAAAAAGATTTAATTTTAGCTTTTTGTAATCAACTTTTTTGCCTTCGCGAAGTTTGGCGGCGGTCATTTGAAGCTCGGTAATCCAGAAAAGATTAGTTGGCAAATGCTCAATCTTCCCTTTTTTATAGTTTTCGGTAAGTTTTTGCTCGTTGTAGTAGAAGCTAGCGGCAAGACCACGTTCGGCGTATTCGTGCATCTCACGAGTACGAATCTGAAACTCCACCACGCGTTTGTCTTTGGTGATAACAGTAGTATGGAGAGACTGGTAACCATTCTGCTTTGGCATAGCAATATAATCTTTGATACGACCACCCATTGGGGTATAAAGTGAGTGGATGATGCCAAGTGCTAGGTAACAATCTGTAATATCATCTACGATGACTCGGAGGGCGATTAGATCATAAATTTCGTTGATGTTTTGGTTGTGTTTGGCAAGTTTTTTGTGAAGTGAGTAAACTGACTTCACGCGACCAGAGAGCTCAAATTTGATTTTTTCTTTTTTGAAGGCGGTAGAAATCTCGTCTTCGATTTTTTGGAGAGATTTGGCAGCAGATTTGTTGTATTTTTCGATGAGGTCTTTTAGATAGTCGTAGCGCTTGGGGTCAACATATTTAAAAGAGAGGTCGGCCATTTCTACACGAAGAAGACCCATGTTGAGACGGTCTGCCAGGGGTGCAAAGACTTCCAAGGTTTCTTTGGCGATTTTCTTTTGCTTGTCTGGAGGAAGAGCGGAGAGTGTACGGAGATTATGTAGACGATCTGCTAGCTTGATAATAAGAACGCGGATATCGTCGCCAAGTGCAATCATGAGACGCAAGAAATTATCTTTGGTCTCTGGTAGATAGGTGTCGATATCGCGCATGCCGGTACGAGCATTGGAAAGTTTGGTGACACCATCCACAAGAAAAGCTACAGACTCACCAAACTCTTTTTTGATGTCGTTTAAAGTAAGGTCAGTGTCTTCTACAGTATCATGCAGAATGCCAGCAATAATAGTGTCTTCGTCCATACCCCATTCTTCTAGAATCTTTTTTACGGCTAGTGGGTGGACAATATAAGGCTCACCAGTTTTTCTAAACTGGCCTTCGTGGGCCTTTCTAGCGACAATTGCGGCATGTTTGATGCGTTCTGTATCCTTTGCCATAGTTTAATTATAGCACCAGATTAGAGATTTTCTAGGTAGGCGATTTTGGCGTCACGACGGGCGTCGTCATCGGCGGCTGGGAGGGTGTTACGAGAAGAATAATCGTTGAAAATCTCAAGGCAATCTTTAATCAGGCCATCATAAATTGGTGGCTTATCATAGACGCTCCACATAATCATACGAAGGTCTGGGGCATTGGTAGCGTAAAACTCTAGAGCCTTAGACGTAGCACGGATAAATTCTAGCTCGGTTTCCCTGCTGTGGCGCCAGGCACGACCAGAAAGGTATTTTTCGGTAACGGTAGGTGAAATGGCAATCATTAAAAAGAGTGCTTCGTAACTGCCGGCTTTTAAGAGTTCTAACAAAATTCCTTCCATTTTTGGATCTAGCAAAGTTACGTCTAAGACGATATCGTAGCCACCTTTAACGAGCTCGGACAGAGTAAGAAATAGCATAATGGTGCTAAACTCGTCGGTGTTTTTACGGAGATTTTCATCGCCGTAGTATTCTTTGATTTCCTGATAATGCGGGTGGTATTCAACAAAACGACGCGCAGCCATTAAAATTGGTTCAAAATTATTCTTCTTACAGTAAGCTTCTACCGCTGGGAGAATTTGGGTGGTTTTGCCAGAACCAGAAAGACCAGCAATGCGGATAAAACGATGGTTTTTGGTGGCGGCGATGGTAAAATCTTCTACTACCTTTTTGAGAATTTCTGGATATTCGGCAAGACCGACTTGCCACTCTGGCTTGACGTTGCTTGGCCAGTGAGATTTCATGTACGAGATTACCTGCTGGAGGTGTGAATCACTTTCAGGCATTTTGCTCCTTTCTTTATTTCGATAGTTTTGATACCTTTAAATACATGGTATTCACCTTCGGCTTGAAGCTCTACGGTGGCAGGCTTAATGAATTCTAGCGTGTCGCCAGTGGTTTCGGTGCCTGGAGTGCGCTTCATAATAGACACCGTCATTAGTTTGGTAAGGCGCCAAAAATTCGTAAGGCGGCAGTTTTCACTACGGAAGATTTTTGGTTTGAGATAGTCATCGCCACCTTTCATGACGCGGCACATTGAACGGCCAGAAAGTGCGCAGTAGTCACTAATTTTATCTTTGGTAGGTTTGCCATTTAAAGTAAATGGGGGGATGAATTCTTTTTTGTGACGATGTTTGAAGTACCATTTGGCAAGCGCGAGGTAGGAGCGCCAAGAGCTTTTGTGGCCTTTTTGCATTTCTTTTCTAAAGGTTGGTTCATCAAAGAGCTCACACGCTTCTGCTGTCATGCCAAGCGTAACATAGCAAGTAGCGTAGCGGAAAAATTTGCCATCTACATATATTTCTAGTGGATAGAGCTTTTTGGTGACAAAATCTTTGCTAAAAACATCGTCGACGGTTTTGGTACCAAGGGTACGGGCAAGGTCGTTGAAGTTGCCGTATGGGAGAACGGCGAGTGTAACGTCTTTGCCGGATTTTAAAATGCCATTTGAAGCCACAATGCCAGTAGCGTCACCGCCAGCAGAAATTACAAGGTCTCCGTCTTTTAATAGTTTCGCGAATTTAGCGGCGTTTTTGTCTACGTCGGTAGGCTCGACTTCATATTTGCCTACCATATAGCCCTCTAGTTTTCTAATTCTATCAAGAACTTCTTTTTCTACATCAATAAAACGCGATGAACGTGGGTTGTAGACAATAAAAAGACGGCGCATAGGTTAATTATGATCCAAATGTTGGCATTAACCACTTCAAAAGCGCATAAATTGCTGCGTAGACCGCTATGCCAATGACGATTTCGAATAAACGACGTTTAGCTTTGGTGGTTTGGGTTTCATTGCCTCCAGCAGTAAGATATTGGATGCCCACAATAGTAATACCAATAATTGCTAGAATGCCGACACCAATAGACATAAAGTCGACGACGGTATTAAGAATATTTAGGATGCTCTCGCCATTGCCACTATCGCACACTTCTCCTCCGCCGAGAATTGAGGTTGACACGCATTTATCGTCTGCGTAGGCTGATCCGCTTACGAAAGCAGGCGTGACTATCGCTATGCTACTTATTATCGCCATGATTGTTAAGATGGTTTTTTTCATTGGCCTCCTATTTTAGATATTCGTGTAGTTTTTTGGTGTCTTTGTTCTTGCGAAGTTTAGAAAGAGCTTTGGCTTCAATTTGGCGAATACGTTCACGAGTAACATCAAATTCGTTACCGACTTCCTCCAAGGTATGTGGACGGCCACCACCGATGCCAAAGCGCAGACGAATAATTTTTTGTTCTCTCTCGGTAAGGGTGGCGATAATCTCAGATAATTGCTCTTTTAAGATTTGATTTGCGGCAGAATCTTCTGGGGAGTCACGCTCTTCGTCTTCGACGAAGTCGCCGAGGACGGAATCTTCGTCGTCTCCCTCACGGCCAACAGAGGCATCTAGCGAGGCGATGTCTTGTTTGATACGCATGACGTAGTCGATTTTTTCTGGCTCAAGACCAAGTTCTTTAGCAATTTCTTCGTTGGTTGGCTCGCGATTAAGCTCGGCAGTGAGTTTGCGAGTAGTGCGGAGAACCTTGTTGATGGTTTCTACCATGTGAACTGGAATACGAATAGTACGGGCTTGGTCGGCGATGGCACGAGTGATAGCCTGGCGCACCCACCAAGTAGCATAGGTAGAAAACTTAAAGCCTTTGTCTGGGTCAAACTTCTCGACAGCGCGAAGGAGCCCGGTATTTCCCTCTTGAATAAGATCTAGAAAATCGAGGCCACGGCCACCATAACGCTTAGCAATGGATACCACGAGGCGCATATTAGACTCTACCATTTTGTCTTTGGCTTTTTTGTCTCCTTTAACAATGCGGGCAGCAAGATCAGCCTCTTCTTCTGGAGTTAGGAGTGGGATTTTGCCAATTTCACGAAGATAAAGACGAACGGAATCGTCCGCAAAAGCATCTACGTTCTCGGCGGTAATAGCAAGTTCTTCATCAGAAAGCTCTTCTTCGCCTTCTAGATCATCAGTGCCTGGTTCATCAAAATCAAGCGCTAAATCTTTGGCATTCAAAACATCATCATCTTTCGAGTCCATTACCGATGATTATAAACCTTTTTTACTTACTTTGCAAGTCGCGGATTTTCTTAAGTATCTCCATATATTCATCGCTGTCTTCATCTATGCGAACAAGTTTTTCGTTTAATTCGGCGATTTGTTGTTTTTTGATTTCGGAATCATAGATAGAGAGGAGGTCGGCGGCTTCTTTTTCGTAGTTGATATCAGTGAGACCGTCGTGATTAGTATTGAAAACTAGTTCTAGCTCGGCAAGCTTGGCATCATCTTCTGGTATTTCGAAAGGAATTTTGGCTTTAACCACGCCGCCAAAGATTTTGAGTGAGAGCAGATTGTCTTCTAGTTTTCTGATTTTATCACTCTTTATTATGGTCTTTGGTTTTTTGAGATAGCGATGGGTGACAGATTGTTCTAATTTTTTATTCAGGCGTTCTCCCTTTTCGCGGAGGATTTCTACCTCTATGTCAAGTTTTTTTGCGACCTTTTTTTCGTAACTAGCACGCTCGATTTCGTCTTTGACGTAGTTAAGTAAACGGAGTGCCACGTCGGAATACTGCTTCTTGCCTGGAGCAGTGGAGAGGTCTAGATTTTCTTCGTACTTATCTAGAAGCCAATCTACGGCTGGAACGCGCTCTTCCACAGCGGCCTGCCAGAGCTTTGGATCTTTTTGGATAAGCTCGTCTGGGTCTTTGGCACCGTGGTAGTTGGAAATGACAGTAAGATTAATGCCAAGGTCTCCAGCTAGCATGATAGCGCGCTCAGTAGCTTTGACACCGGCGGCATCACCATCATAAGCCAAACGAATATCCCCAGTTAAGTTGGACAAAATCTTGAGGTGCTGTTCTGTCATGGCGGTACCAGACGTAGCCACGGCCTCTTTAACGCCAGCTTGGTGAGACGAAATGACGTCCATATTCCCTTCTACAATTACTACGTAGCCATTGCGGCGAATAGATTCTTTGGCATGGTAGAGACCAAAGATAAAACGAGACTTGTTAAATAAAATAGTCTCTGGGGTGTTTAAGTATTTTGGCTCGCCTTTGCCTAATATGCGAGCGGTAAAGCCAATTGTATCACCATTAGTGTCGATAAATGGTACCATCATGCGGTTGCGGAACATATCGCTCTTGAAACGGTTAAGTAAGCCAGCATCATCTAATTCCCTTTCGGTGAAGCCGCGTTTTTTTAATACCTCGAGGAGCGCCTTGCCACTAGCTGGCGAATAGCCAATTTTAAACTCAGCGACAGTGCCACGATTGAGATTCCGTTTATAAAAAACATACTCACAAACAGATTTATCACGAACTAGACAGGCTTGGTAATATTTGGTGGCAAGAGATAGGGCCTCGCGAGCACGAGATTTTTTCTTAGCGACATCTTTGTTGCCACCACTATATTTAGAGATGTCTACGCCGGCACGGGCGGCAAGTTTTTCTAAAGCTTCCTTAAAACTGATGCCTTCAACTTCCATTAAAAAGGTAAAAATATCACCGCCCTTGTTGGCGGAGAAATCGTGCCAAATTCCCTTTTCGGGGGACACCATGAAGCTGGGGGTTTTGTCTACACCCCAAGGTGAGCGGCCTTTTAAATTGCGGCCGGCACGTTTTAACTCCACATACTGTCCGACGACGTCCTCTACGGGCAGGCGGGATTTTATTTCCTCCTTTAGGTCGTACATATGGTATAATTATAGCATATATGGATGGACAATCTTATCTTAATGAAATATCGATGGCAAACCGCCCAGCACCAAAATCAAAAATGAATTTTATGAAATCTAAGTTTTTCTTGGTGGGGGCGATTGGTGTGGTAGGTTTGATTCTGATGGCGTTAATTGGCGCAATAGTTGGAGGCAATAAAGCAGATATAAAAGAACAGACGGTCACTTTGAAGGTCCGGCTCGATAATATTTCTGGAGTAGTAAAGGAGTACCAACCAAGTATCAAGTCTTCTGTGCTTCGGTCTAATAGCGCATCGCTCTATAGTGTAATGTCAAACACTAGCCGTGAACTAGGTGAATATTTGGAAATAACTTATAACTTCAAAGATAAGAGCATCCCCGAAAGAATTGAAAATGACGAAAGCGCGCATAGGGATGAATTATATAATGAATTATTCAATGCCGAGATTAATGGTCTTCTGGATAGGACTTTTACTTACAATATTATTTATGAAATATCGTTAATCACAACAATGGAACGTAGAATCCAAAATGCTGCCGGAAATGATACGCTAAAGGGTATTATGGAAACATCAATAGAGAGCTTAACGAACATTTATGATTCGCTAAATAATTATTCGGAGACAAGTAATTCGGGTGGTTTATAAACGCTAGACAATTTTAATAATACGAAAGGAAAAAAATGTCTAAAGAAGAAAAAACCGCAAAGGCGAAGGAAGCTTTGAAAAAAGTTCATAAAGGTGGCTCTAGCTTTCGCCAAGAGTTTATTGAGTTTATTAATCGTGGTTCCGTGGTAGACCTCGCTGTGGGCGTGGCCGTAGGTGGCGCGTTCACAACGATTGTTAATTCCCTTGTAAACGATATTATAATGCCAATTGTAGGTTTGGTTGCTGGTGGCGTAGATTTTACCAATCTTGCTATCCGGATTCCAAATTTCTTTGGGACAGGTGACGAAGCTGTGATTGCCTATGGTAATTTTATTCAAAATGTAATTCAATTTCTAATTATTGCGTTTGTAATCTTCATGATTATAAAGGGTATGAACCGTATTAATCGCAGACGCGATGCCAAAAAAGCTACTGCAACCGAAAAAGAAGCTGCTTAAAACCTTATTACTTTAAGAGCTTTAAAATGAGCTCTTTTAGTTCGCTGTCATTTTTGCATTTAAAAGTGAGGCTACGGCCTTTGATTGCTACTACGGCGTTGTATTTAGCCGTAAGTTTGTCTTCGTCTTTTCTATATTCATCGCGTTTTAAGGCGGTGGCTGATGATTTTTTGGTGGTTTCGGCAAAATATCGTTCAACTTTTCTGGCGGTCCAACCTTCGTCGACGATTTTTGGTAGAACTTTTCTAATGGTAGCTTCGTCGCGAGAAACGAGTGGGCGCATCACGCCTTCTGTAAGTTTTTCTTCGACCATGACTTTTTTGACGTCGTCTGGGAGATTTAAAAGCCTTAGGGTGTTCTGGATGGTTTGCTCAGACTTACCAACTTTGGCGGCAATATCTTCGGCGGTGAGATTGAACTGGTTTTTGAGTTTAGCATAGGCAGTAGCAAGCTCAATGGCGTTTAAATCCTCACGTTGAGCATTTTCGATGATGGCGAGCTCGAGGCGATTTTGGGAATCTAGTGTACGAATAATAGCTGGTATTTTGGTGAGGCCAGCAATTTTGGAGGCACGCCAACGGCGTTCGCCAGCGACGATTTTGTATTTCCCTTCTTCTTTTACTACAACGATTGGCTGCAGAACGCCATGCTCCTTGATAGATGCAGCCAGAGCGTTTAAGGCCTCTTCGTCAAATTCACGACGCGGTTGTTCTTCGTCGCGGATGATGTCTTCAATTTTTAATTCTTTTAGCTCGGATTCGCTTTTGTCTTCGCTAGCAGTGAGGTCAAACTCTTCGTCTACTAAATCCGTAGGAATAAGAGCTTCAAAACCTCTACCCAAACCTTTTCCTATACTCATTTTGTTCTTGCCTCCACTTCTTTTGTAAATTCTTTGTAGGCTTTGGCGCCTTTACTAAATTTGTCGTATGCCCCTACTGGCACACCGTGGCTTGGAGCTTCGGCGAGACGGACGTTGCGTGGGATAGTAGTCTTGAAAGCAAGATTTTTGAAATACTTTTTGATTTCGGTAAAGACTTGTGAAGAGAGACTAGTACGTTTATCATACATAGTAGCAACAACACCGAGGAGTTTGAGGCCTGGATTTGCCTGTTTCATGACGAGCTTCATAGACTCTAGGAGCTGAGCCACGCCCTCCAAGGCATAAAATTCGGTTTGGACTGGAAGCAACAGATAATTTGAGGCGATCATGCCATTAACAGTAAGGAGACTAAGCGATGGCGGGAGGTCGATAATGATGTAGTCGTAATCGGCATCCACGGAACGAACTGCGTCGCGAAGACGAACAAATTTTTTCTGCATGCTGGTGATTTCGACTTCGGCATTAGCAAGCTCTGGGGTAGTAGGGGCAAGATCAAAGTTCTTATACTTGGTAGGACGAATACAATCTACCATGGCATTTTTGCCAAGGACGACATCGGTCATAGTAATACCGAGGTCAGGAGAGTTTTTGTCGATACCGAGACCAGAGGTAGCATTGCCCTGGGGGTCGAAATCAACAAGGAGGACTCTGAATTTGTCTTTGGCGAGATAATAAGAAAGATTGACTGCGGTGGTGGTTTTACCCACGCCGCCTTTCTGGTTTGTTACACATATTACCTTCGCCATAATATTACTATTATAGCATAAAAGGAATAAATAAACTAGTTTTGACAAACGGTTCTTTGCGCATGGAGACAAAAAATAATAGAACTGGTTCTCTCCTGCGCTTCGCTACGCACCGGGAATATAAAAAATAGTTTCAGGCAATTCTTCACCGAAATTACCAGTTTCGGATTCAGAATTGTGAAACTATTTTTAAATTTTCGGGCTTACTCAATGCAAGCTCAAACCAGTTCTATTATTATCCGATCTTCGTGATCTCGATTTCGGAGTATTTTTGGCGATGACCGGTTTCGGTGTGGACGCGTTTTTTGCTATGGTAGCGGATAACGCGAACTTTGTCGCCTTTTACCTCTGGGGTTTTGACTTTGGCTGAAACCTTTACGCCTTTTACTGTAGGAGTACCAACGGTAGTTTTGTCGCCGTCGATTACGAGTAAAGCATCAGTTTCGAGCTCTTTGGTGCCTTCCGGGAGGAGGTCCACCCGTAGGGTCTCTTTTTCCTCGACGAGATATTGCTTCCCGCCAACGAGGATAACTGCTTTCTTCATATTAATCCTTTATTAATTCAGACTATTTTACCATATTATCTGGTTTTTGTGAAGAGTCTTTATCTGATTTTGCCGCAATGTCTTTGCCAGCTGCAGTATCCTCTACAGTTTTGAGAGTCTTGCGAGTACGATAGAGATAGTAAGCACCGCCACCAATACCAAGAACTACTACGATAGCCATCACAATCTCCAGCGGACCGGTGTCTGGGAGTTCTGAAGGAGTAGGAGTAGGGGTAGGTGTAGGAGTGCTACAATCTTCGCTAGTGCGATCGACTTTGACTTCCGCGCTATCACGAACAACCGTCACATCAGAACCTTCAACTTTGCCGCTGACCCGAGCATTATTGTAAAGAGTAGAGATTTTGCATTTTTCGTTATTCTCACCAGTAAACTTTACTTTGTAAGTGGCTGTAATAGTCTCACCAGCTCTTACATCGCCAATAAGCATACCATCCTCAGTGAAGAAAGCTACGTCTGGCTCGATTGGAGCAATTGCGCCACCGGATGTGCTATCGCCTTCTACTGAACGGGTTACGCTGAGTGACCCTTCGACGTATTCCATGCCATTTCCAGTATCCAAAATATCAAACAGTTTGACTTCTTTTTCCAAGGTATTACCGGTATTTTTGAATGTAAGTTTATATTCGACCGTATCGCCTGGTTTGATAGTCACGGAATCCTGCCAGTCGTTAGAGCCATCAACTCTAACTTTTTTAGAAACATCATAACCTGGGATTGGCTCCGGTTCTGGCTCTGGCTCTGGTTCTGGAGTAGGGGTAGGAGTAACCGGGGTAAGAGTCTTGATTCTATAAACTACCTGGCCAGAGTATTCGTCGCAACCTAAAATTAGACCATTTAGGTTGTTGAGACCAATAAATGTACCGGTATTAGTAAAGAGGCTCGTAGAAAGAATGCTGCCATTTGCGCCCCAGTCATTGTAGATTTTGGCGCTTGCCGGGATAAAGGCGAAGACAACGTCTTCATCAGCTATAAGAGTAGCTTCATCCCAAACTTTTGGTATAGAAGTAGTAGTAGACGAAATGGCTGCATACACTTCTGCACTCTGACCTTTTTTGATAGATTCTGGGAATGAAGAAGATACTCTCGATTCCCTTGCTACGCCTACATAGTCATGAGCCTTGTCATTGTATGTGCTACTAGCATCGTTGTGATAGTAAATATATACTTCATAAGTTTTGCCAGAAGATACATGAATTTGGTTCGTATAAGCATCTTTTTTGCCGTCACTATGTACTTCTACGATTCTAACGAAATCACGTTCATCGCCGACGGCGGCGTTGTTTATGATGGAGTTAAACACAGCTTTGGAAGCTGGGTGTTCGTTGGTATATGTAGGACGTTCTGGGCCGTACGCATTTGCACTGGCCACAGACGCAACGCTACCCACTATGCCCAGTAGTGAGCCAAGCAATAATTTGCTTGCTTTTTTTCTATTGCTAGCCATTGTTACCTCCTTGGTCTATTATTACTCTAGCATTACCATTATCATCTATGACGAGGGTGCCTTCACCTGGGAGTGAATATGTCTGGAATCCGTCAATCTCGCTATTTTGATCTTCTGTGGACCCTGGATCGGTTATTTCGTTTTCGTTAGCTTCGTCTTGTTTTTCATTAGCCTCTGGGTCAGACTTGTCGACTATCACACCTGAGGTTTTGTCGCGGTCGGTTTTTTCTTTGTAATCTTTTTCTTCTCCTTTATCGTCTACTACTTTGGTCCCGCCGTTTTCGCTCGGCTGTATCTTTACCTCGTTGCGGTCTTCTTTATCGATGTTTCTTTCTTCAGTTACTTCACCAATATCTCCGGAATCAGTTTCAGTAACTTCGCCGGCGAGCGGAGCTTGTTGTACGATTCTTTTTTGGTTTTCTGCGTTCTTTTCTTGAACTTTTTCTCCTCCACCTGGGTCTGGAATTATTTTAACTTCCGGAACTTCGCCTTCTTTAATAACGATTCTGATCTTGAAATCGTTACGGCATTTGTCTAGCTCCAGAGTGATAGTCGTTTTACCGTTGACCTCTGACATCCAAATCAGTACCTTGGCGTCCGGAGAGGTTGCTAAATCTTTGTATTCTATTTTGTCGGTAACACCGTTTTTATAGCGATGGATATTATTGAATGTATTTATGATTTCATTCTTTTCTTCAGCAGATTTGCCCTCAAGAGATTTACCAAATTGTCTTACAAACTCTTTTGTGCCTTCGCTTAAGTCTGGGTTGCTTAACGCTTCTTCTGGGTTGATGAGATATTTTTGAAGATTACCCAAAGAATCGACGGTGAGATCAGCTTCTTGATAATACTGTTTGATCATGTCGACATATTTGTCTTGCCCTTCACTGTATTGTTCTAGTCCTTCCAAATAATTTGCTACTTCTTCTTCAGACATATTCTTGAATTCGTCTAGAGCGAGGGCATATTTTAATACATAGGCAGCCTTGTCTGGCATAGCAAGTGCAGCATACGTAGAGGCCATTCTGATTTCACTGTCTGTTGGATTGTTTGGATCTACGCAGTATTTGTCGTAGAAGTATTGAGATGAGAAGAAATCGTTATCAACGCTTCTGCCTTCTTTTTCCATCACCATTGATTTTGTCTCTCTATCATCCGTACAGAATGAGAGCGAATCGCCGTTGAATACTCTGCCATTTAGTTTTTCGTTTAGTTCTCCGTTTATAGTGTATTCTGGAATTTGGTCGTACACTTCTTTTTGCCAATCCTGTAATAAATCAGCATTGCCAGATTCTTGCATGTCTGTTGTAGGAGTTTCTGGTGCTATTGGTTGGTTTGGCTTCTTGGCGCAACCAATCATAGCAAGAACAGAACCAAGAGCTGCAGAGGCAATAAGAGCTCTAACCGCAGTTTTAAAGCCTTTATTATTCTTGCTTTTTTCTTTGATTTCAGCGAGCTTATTACTATCTAGGGATTCGGGCGTAATTTGCTCATCTTCACCACCTACACTTGGGGCAGATTCAGAAGTACCTTCTTTAATAAGAATTAAATCTTGAGAAACTTCTTGATGCTCTTCTACAATCTGTTTCAGGGTAGCTTCTTCGCGTTCAATTGACTGTTGTAAAAATGCTTTCTGGTCATCAGGTGCATTAGCCTTTTCTTTTTTAGCATTTTCGATAGCTTCTTTTGTGGCTCTGTAATTTTGTTCCAGTTTTTCAATCTCTCTTTCGAGTTGCTCTTTAGTTGCTTCTGCTGTGCGTTCTCCCCTTACCATTTGCATTGTTTCTTGATTTGTTTCTGGGTTTTTGGTTTGCTCTTCATAAGTAGCTCTGTTTTCATCCGCGAAGGTGGCTTGATCTTGAGGCAATACTTCATCCGCACGAGTGCTGGTACCACCAAAAATTTCACTATTCAACATTTTTAGCCTCCAAGAAATCAGTTTGGAATGATTCCAAAACATCTTTGGTTTTTTGTTCTATGTCAACACCGGCTCTTTCAAAAAATCTGGCGAAAATGCTTGGGTCATTCTTTTCTTCCCCCAGGATAGCGTTAAGCTCGTCTAGCTGCTCTCCGTTTAGACTATTGAAAATTGCGTCATTGATAGCTTCGTTTATAGAGTCAATGCTCTTTTCACGGAAGTCTTTATAATTCTCTACTGGCTGGCCTGGGTATTTCTTTTCGATAAGAGTATCTACGAAAGTTCCTATGGCTCCACGTTCGATATAGTTGTTTTCCATAAAAATTATTTTTTAGTGTTGACCTTTCTTGATTTAAGATTAGCATAAACCGAATATATTTGTCAAACTTTTTATGGATATTTCTTCTGATTTTTTTTGATGCATGTTTGAGCCAAAAAACCGAACTTGATGTTCGGTTTTTTAGGTAATTTATAGCTAGTTTTATCTTATGGCCTATATGGTAGTCATGAATAACATGGCCAATTCGTATAATGTATGGAGATTTTGCAATCTCATAGGATTATATGTTACATTGGTAATTCCCCTGTTTAAAGTTGATTTTAAGGTACTCATCTTATAATTTTTCTCCTTTTTTATTAAGCTGCTTTGGCTTCAAGAATTCTCCTGATGCCACCTTGAACTAAATTGATTTTCTTGATGTCTTCTATCTTTGCGGCGGTTTCTGGGTCAACTTTTACTCCATCCTCTACTTTGAATTTTTCTTCATCATCGAAGTATTCAAAGTCTGGTGTTATTACCTTCCCCTTATTAGGGAGTTGATATATGTTGCTCGTTAGTTTTTCCGCCATTTTTGTTTTCCTTTGTTTATTTTTGTTTTTGTTTGTTAGAATTTGTATTTTATTTTCTAACTTGATTTGAGTATAGCACACTTTAGCAAAAATGTCAATAGTGTTTATGCTTATTTTTTGTAGTTTTGTCAAGTTTCCAGGGGAAACTTGGAACTCCGTAAACAAGTTTCCAGGGGAAAAATATAAACAATTTCTTTTGCTTGTGACGGTAAAAGACTAGAAAAATAATCACATGGGGACCCTCCGGTATTTCAGTACCGGTTTCCCATTGCTATTTTTCTAGTTTTTTAGCCGAAATATACAAGCAAAAGAAATTATTTTATATCTTTTCTAACGAAATTGTAACGTTTTCGCTACCTAGCTTGGCGATGTCGTCGAAGGTGAAGTTGCCGTTTTTTACCAGCTCGTCTGCTAAGACTTCGATTTTGATTAGCTCGGTGAAGGCAGTAGGCGGGACGATGGAGAGCGAAAGCTTGATGCGGTCGTCCATCTGGAGGCCGGCCTTTTTGCGGGCCGATTGAACAGCGCGGATGATGTCGCGGGCGTAGCCTTCTTCTTCTAGTTCTTTGGTAATGGTTTTGTCCAGAGCGAGTTCTTTGCCGTGGATGACTTTTTTGACGTTGACTTCATCAGCAATAATCCCCTCGTAGAACTCTGAGAGCTTGTCTCCAGCATAGGTGAGGCTAGCAAGTGGCTGACGAACCTTGATTTGAGCTTCGGTTTCGGACTTACGCATGCGAAGAGCAAGACCGTCGGTGATAATAGTGCGAGTGGCGGTCATTTGATCCAAGATTTTTGTGTTGATTTCGCCGGCTTCTGGCCAATCCAATAGATGGACGGACTCGGTAGAGCCGGTCATCTTTTGGTAGAGCTCTTCGGCTAGGAACGGCGTAAATGGTGCTAGGAGCTTAGACAAATACACTAATACATAATATAGTGTGGCATAGGCGGCCAATTTGTCTTTTTTATCGTCATTTTTGGAAAAACGACGGCGAGAACGACGAACAAACCAGTTACTGAGATCATCTACAAATGACAAGACGTTCTCTAGGGCCTTTGGCAAGTTGTATTCTTCCATGCCCGCAGTGATTTGGTTTCTAAGCTGATGTATGCGAGAGAAAATCCAGATATCGAGAGGGTTTGAAATATATGTTTCTCGACACGCTTCCTCGCGCCCGTCGTTACGGGGCTCGTCGCTCAATCCGCTCCCGTTGTCGCGGACGGTCTCGAAACATATATTTCCAAACCCTTCGCGGTCTATATTCTCGATTTCGGCGTAGGTAGTGAAGAAGTCGTAGACGTTCCAGATCATGGCGAG
>JAEIGA010005191.1_pt1 | contig 19992 bp, 11 predicted proteins | sample 9270691 | NCBI WGS metagenome assembly JAEIGA01 (sample SAMN17057246, study PRJNA624740) | gut metagenome | biome: biome; isolation source: fecal sample | host: Bos grunniens | place: China: Xizang | collected 2019 | reverse complement strand
GTTCTATACCAAAATCACTTAAAGCATCAGAACCATCGGGGAGTTTATTCCATTCATCAAATCCTCTTTCTTCTAAGAAATTCCAAGCCACATAATAATCATTATCTTCTCCTTTTGATGCTTTATACTCTTCCCATTTATCATAATCGCCTTCAAAATAATAATCTACAAATTCATCCGTGGGAAACCATCGTGAATGACCACATAATTCAGTTGTATTGTGAAGAATGGCAGTGTTTTTCATAATGATACCCATCCATTGGTATATATGTTGTGTTGGGAAATGAATTAATTTACCATATTTAGTAAATTCTTGTAATGCCTTTTGATACATTTGAGGGTTAATCAATGGCAACCAAGGGTTTTCATTTCTTTCAAACATATTTAATATTTCCATAACACTACATTCGTCTGTTAAATAATCCCAATATTTATGTTGCCCATTTATACTTTCATGGATTCGCGCAACTCCATTATCCAATTTAATTGGTTTCATTGGTTTAATGATTGGTTTTGTTGCATTTTTATTTCTTGTTTTTATCTTTTCTTGTTTTAATATTGGGGCAACTCTTGTTCGCTCTCTGTTAAGAGTTGTTCTTGCAAATCTTGCCATTTCATCTCCACCATTTAAAACATATTTAATATTATTTGGATTTTTATCCATATGTCTCATATCATGGTCAATACGTTTTAAATCTGCAAAACTGATTTCTCTTTCATCTCCACTTTTTTTGTCGTTACGTTTATTATAATCTGGATTAATCAAACTATTAAGACGTTTGTAACCTTCTTCTTCTTTATAATTACCGTATTTAGATAAAGTGTCTTGTAAATGATTTTGCAGATTTTTTGGAAGTTTATAACTTCGTTTATTTAATTCTTGATTTTCTTTAATAAAAATAGACATAATAAAAATATTTTTTTAATATTAACTATGACGTGAATTTCTCCAACCATTTAAATAATAATTTTGTGGCGTTAAATCATTAGCAAAATCATCTGTAGTTGGTTGTTTTCCATATTCAAGCTCGCCATTACTATTTGTTATATTAGTGGTTGTGGTTACTTCACTGTTTGGGTATTCTTTCAAATCTCCACCATTAAATGCGGGTACATTTCCACTTTGCCCCTCAAATATTCTTTGAAATTGAGATTCGTTTAATTTTATAATTTTCATTGTATTATCTTTTATTTATAATAAATATTTATTAATAAAGTAAATTCAATAAATATGGCAAACATAATTAATAATAATTTTAATTTTTATAAGTTAAAACCATATCGTGGTGAATATTGGGATTTAACATTAAATAAAGATATGAACCAACCTTCTCAACAAAATAGTAATAATATGTTTGATAAGAATTTAGTGGCATATTTTGATTTTTCTGATAAATCAGCATATGATGGCATTTTTATAAATAGTTTAGGTGATTATAAATGGGAAAAGGCATATTCCACTGATTATGTTTTAGAAAATATTGGTTATACTGGTTTTGACAATGGATTATTGTATTTTGAACGTGATAAAATACTTGATGAAGATTTTCCTCCTTTATATAGTGAATCAACATATGAAATAAAAAAAGAAGAAAATAAGTTAAAATTACATTTTATTACGGGTTCAACAATGCAATATTCTTATGATTATAAAATTGAAGAAGGTTCTATAAAATTAAATGGTGGATTTTTACAAGGTTTTTTTAAAACAGAATGTAATAAGTATGAAGTTTTACCATCGTCATTTAAACATAATGATAGTATAACTTTTGAATTTGATTTAAAACCAGTTGAATTTAATAAAGAACATTATCCTAGAATGAATGATTTGTATCCAAATAATAAGGGTATGTTTTTTTATATTGGAACAAGGTCTGAGAATAAATGGATTTATTTATATGATAAATTAGAGAATGAACTTTATTATGCAGATTATATTACTTATGATGATGAAACAATCCAACCCCCAATAAATTTTGTAGATAAATGTAATTGTTTCGGTGATGATTATTTAGATATTGAAGATGATTATGCTTGCGATTATGACTATGTGGAAGATGAATTAGATATTAGTGACTTTATTTATCAAACTTCTGATAATGTTTTAACAATTGGTAAATATGAAGAGTATGTTGATTATAACAATCCTTTTTTGTTATTTAATCGTACTTGTGATGGGTTTAATATTAAAACTAAAAACGAAAAATCTTTTATACGTTATGTTGGGTTAAGAACTGACATAAAAAAAGAAGGTAATTTATTTTTATTAATGAATCGTACTAAAAGTGGACATACAACTAATTCATTAGAAAAACTTTATGAGGAAAGTGTGGAAAAATATAATATTTATGCTGATTTATATGAAAATGCTTTAGGGTTTAGAATTACTGATAAAGGTGAAATAGGGTATCGTTATTTAATTAAAAATGATAATTTTGATAATAAAATGGAAGTTATTGAAGCATACTCTAAAGAAAATATTGTTAAGCATAATGAATGGAATCATATTGTAGTGAAAATGAATTTTATTTATGATACTATGGTATTAAAATTTTATGTTAATGAAAATTTGGTTTTTATTAGTAGATTTTTACCTAAATTGAATTTAAGGAAATTGGATGATTTATATGAAAAGCAAGAAACTGTACCTTTTAACATATCAGTGGGGGGTGGTACTCAAGGACTTATTGATACAATATTACCAAATTATAATTTAAAACCATTTTATATTTATCCATTAGAAACTTATTTTGGTGGTTCGTTTATCGGTTATTTGAAATTTTTTAAAATATATATAAATGAAAAAAAATATGATTAAATATTTTATAATTTTCATTATTAACTTGGTAAAATATTGAAGTGAAATAATATTTATTATTAAATAAAATTAAATAATAATATGAAGGGATTATATTTTTATAAACTTATTTCTCCTTATCAAGAAGATATAACTAAAGAGTGTAAGTTAACAATTAACGAAATTGACCATAATTTCGTTACATTAAAAAATGCTGATATTAAAGACATTACCTTCGATGAGGAAAGTGGATTATTGACGTTATTACAAAATAACGGGGATAAATTTATTGCAAAAATTGACCTTTCTCATTTTACAAGAGATTTTAATGTTGAATGGGATAAAGAAAATTCAGCATTAATTTTTCGATATGACGACAAAGAAGTTATCATAGATGAACTTGTATCAACGATTGTGGATAATTCTATCACTAATATAGTACAAGAAATCATTAGTCAAACAATTACAGATGATACATTGGTTGGTGTTGGAGTTGGTAAAGACCCTTTAGGAATAAATCCGTTGGAAATGCCAGGTACTTATCGTGCTGTGGAATGCGTGATTAATAAAATGGAAGGAGAGTATTTACCAAACGAAGAACAAGTTGTTAAAGGGGAGCGTTTTTTATCTTACGAAAAACTTAATTTATATGGTAATTTATATAATTACGATGCTGTAAAAAAGATTAATGAAGATTTAAAAAATGGGTGGCGTGTCCCAACTAAAGAAGATTGGGATAATATGTTAAATGCTGTCGAATTGAGTGATAGTCATAAAAACCATGGTAGCCATATTTGTGGTGTTAGTGTTGGTAAATATGCTGGTAAATTCTTAAAATGCGATGAATATTGGGAACAATATAATGGGTGTTTAGATTGTGAAGACGATGAGCCAATATTAAGTAAAGGTATAGATGCATATGGATTTTGTGCATTGCCAGTTGGATATAGTGATGAGTATGGTAATGTTAATTATATGGGCAAACAAACCAAATTTTGGACTATGACAGAAACTGAACGTACAGATGTGTATACCAAATGTTTCTTTTACGATAAAACAAATTTAGTTCAAATTGCTGAAGTACCTAATTCATTTTGTAGTTTACGCTTAGTCAAAGATTATGATGGTAAAAATTTTAAAGGAGTTGAAACTGTTAATGGTGTTAATTATAAAACAGTTTTAATGCCATCTGAAAATAGTAAATATGGTTATGCAATTTGGTTAGCAAGTAATGTGGCATTTGATAATGAACGTTATAACCCTATTACTTTAAATCAAGATGATATTGTGATTGACAAAACCGCATATTATATTAATGAATGGAATGGATTCCAATGGATGAAAAAACTTTTAGTGGATGGTGATTCACTTGTAATTAAAGTTGGGCCAGATGGAAAAGATAATCATGAATATCAGTTAATTGATGGAAAACTTGTTAATATTAAACTTTATGTGACAAATGAAATAATTAATCATATTGACAGTACAAAAACAGAGTTACAAGATAATATTAATACGGTTTTAAATAAGGTAACGGTATTAGATGATGAAGTGACTGTATTGGGTGAAGTCATTAATGAAAAAGAAAAAGTAGCATCAGTAGCATTAAATGATTTAAATGAAAAAAATAATGCATTAGGTCTCGCCATTAATAACATTAAAACTGAATTTTTAAATCATACTAATGATTTTAACAGTACAAAAACAGAGTTACGAAATAATATTAATACAGTTTCAAAAAAGGTAACGGCATTAGGTGATGAAGTAAATGTGTTGGATGAAGTCATTAATGAAAAAGAAAAAGTAACATCAGTAGCGTTAAATGATTTAAATGAAAAAAATAATGCATTAGAACATGCTATTAATGATACAAAAACAGAGTTACAAGGCAATATTTCAGCAAATAAATGTTATTTTGAAAATACCAATACAATTGATTTTGATATAAATGAAAGACAAGATGGTATTTTTGTGAAATCTAATGTTATATTGCAACCAACCAAAATAGTTAATAAAACACAATATGATAATATCATATTAAATGATGAAAATGGGTTGTTTAGTTATGTGAATGCTCATTTAGAAGGAAATGAGATGATTCTTAATGTTAATGGGAATATTACGAAATCTGTATTACCTAATTGTGTTAAAAATTGTTTATATGTAAAAGAAAGAAATGAGTTAGTGTTTAAAACTCAAGAAAATGATATTGTAATACCATTGCATGATGTGGTAGTTGTATCTGATAATGATAATAATATTATTACTAAACGTAACGATGGTATTTATGCTAAAATAAACATTTCTTATAATGAATTTACAAACAAGTTGATTATTGATAATGGTATAGATGTACAAGAATTTATTTTATTATCACATCAACAAGATATTTTAAATCAACAAATTGTTGAAGATATTTCTCAATTAGGAGTGTTAATGGATAATAAGTTACGCCAAGTAGAGGAAAATTTTAATAATACAATTAACGATTTAAATAGTACAGTTAAATCTAATAAAAATGTTTTTAAAGATAGTGAAACGATAAAATACAATGTTGTTGAAAGTAATGTTGGGACAAATGTAGAATCAAATGTAATAATTTCAAACAATGAAAATAATTTATTACAAAAATTAAGTGATGGACTTTTTGTAACAGCATCAACAATTCAATATGATGATATTAATAATAATTTAATTTTCGATAATGGTATTGAGGAAAGAACCATATCATTGGATAACGCAAAACAAAATACTATTAATGAAAATATAAATAAATCTTTAAAACAACAACAATTAGTTTCTTCTTCTTCATTATCTATTTTAAATGATGTTGTATTACTTAATGAAGGTACACAATTAATTTCACAACTTAAATTAAGTAATGATGATAAAAATATTATTAAAATAAAAAATGACGGAGTTTATGCACAAGTTTCATTGGATTATGATAAGTATGAAAATAAATTGACATTTATTAATTCAAATGGAACAAATGTTTATGACTTGCAAAGTCATACTATTGTTAATGGTGGTAAATATGATGCTGATACAGAAGAAATTGTGTTGGATATTGTTACTGCGAAAGAAGAAGAAAAAACAATACGTATTCCAGTAGGTAATTTAGTTAGTCGTATTAATACATATAACTTTATTAATGGGGTTGATTCACCAGTCACATTTACAAGTGAAAAAGTGGATGTTAATCAAAATATCACAAATGTTAAAGCATATTTAAATATTTTAAATCATCAAGACAACCTCTTACATTTATATAATGATAATGGTGTATCAAGTTTATTTGTTCAATCACCTACAAGCACACAAATAAAAGTACAATGGATTGAAAATGGAGAAATAGAAATTAAAGAAAATACTCTCCAACTAGTTGTTGATAAATTACGTGAAAATATTTATGCTTATCAAGTAGTTAATGAAAATTTAACAGAAGAATTGAATCGTACTCAAGAACGTGTTGTGATACTAGAAAACCAAATTCAAGAATTAACTGAAAAGGCAACTGTATTAGATGATGAAGTAACTGTATTGGATGGGGCTATTAAAGAAAAAGAAAAAGTGGTATCAGTAGCGTTAAATGATTTAAATGAAAAAAATAATGCATTGGAACATACTATTAATGACATAAAAACTGAGTTACAAGATAATATTAATACGGTTTTAGAATATGTTAAAAAATTAACTAATTTTGGATATTTAGAAGATGAAGAATAAAACACATAAAATAATTGGTTAAATTATATAAAATTATATGGCAGAACAAAGTTTACAAATAAAAAGAAATAAAAATATATTTGATACAAAAGAAGCAGCCGTAACTCATTTAAATAGTTTAGTTAATAAATTGGATGATGGGGAGATTGTTTTATGTAGATATTTTAATGGTGAAACAATTCAAACATTGGTTGGTTTTGAAACAAAATATGAAGTAGTTAATGAGGAAACTGAAGAACTTCAAGTAGTTCAAGCAATTGCTTATGTTGATTCATTTAATGAAATAGGTAATGGTTTTTATCGTGATGAAAATAGTATAGTGCAAATAAATTTAGGGGATGGTTTAAAAATACATCAAGGTGCTGTTTGTGTAAAACTTGATGATAAAGTCAATAACTTCATTCACGTAGACAATGATGGTATGAAAGTAATTGATATGAAAACTAATGTCACAAAAACTAATGATAAAATATTGGTTATGGGTGGTCCTTTAGCAGAACTTACACAAAATGTTTTTCCTAAAGATGAAGATAATAATTCATATATTGCAGCAGATACTAATTTACAAGATTTATTATTAAAATTATTCTGCGAAGAAATTTATCCTATAATCACAAAAGATAATTCTAAATCAGGAAATACAAAATCATATATTAATGATATAAGTATAAGCTTATCACAAACTAGTGAACAAGAAGTTGGTACTTATGTTACAGTAAGTGCATCTATCAATAGTTTATCTTCAAACAAAACAACAGCATCTACAGTAACAGGAATGACTTATGGTTATTCAAATACACTTGGCGGTAAAAGAACAAGTACCGCTAATAAAATTACAAAAGACCCAGTTTGTGTTCGTGTAACAAATGATAAGTATAAAATTGAATGTCAAAATATATCTAATTTTACTAATACAACTAAATTTACTACAGTTGAAACGAGTGGGGATAGTTTACCATCATTAGTTAATTATGATTTAGGAAAAATAGGTGAGGGTGAAAACAAAGTAGATATTATTTTTTATGGTCAACGTCATACTTATACAATTGATGCAATAAATGAAGTTTATCCTTGTTCAAATATAGGACAAACAAAGAGTGATGTGAAAACCACAAAAGTTGAGTCAGTAAGTGGAATTACAACAATACCAATAAATACAGCGTCTACAACCGTTACTGGGGTTAGATATGGTTTCTATGGTAAAGTAGAAGAACCTGAAGATAATTCAATTGTAGAATTAAATAGTAATGTTATTCGTAGTTTAAATTCACACTTTGTTAAAACTAATAAAGTGACTTTAAATGAAATCAATGTACAACAATTTATTGTAGCAATACCACAATCTTGGAATAAAAAAATTGTAGAGGTATTTGACCCAGTTTCAAAACAAGATATTACTTCCACATATAAATTATTGGATAATGAATGTGAAGTTGAAGGTGCTAATGGGTATACAGCAATTGCTTATGATATATATGTTTATAATCCAGCATTAGGAATAATACTTGAAAGTGTAAAACATGAAATAACATTTGGTGATAAAGAATAAAAAATATTAAAAAAGTTTAGAAAGATATGGCAAATAATTATATTGAAAAATTAGAGTCAAGATTAGACTTAAATAATACATTCCAAAGAGTCTTTCCACAGCCAATTGACAGAAGTAGTATTTTTGGTTCTTTTACAGATGCTCAGAAATATGCTAAAGGTGATGGTACTGATGATAGAAAATTGGGTGGTTCGTCTTATATTGGGCAAATAATAACAGTTTATGCAAAAGATATTGTTACAACATATTGTATAACACCTAATAGACAACTTAAAGAAATTGGTGGGGAGTGTGTCAAGTTTGTAACTAACGCACCTGTGTTGGCTCAAATAGTATCAAATCCATTAAATGCGGGTTTTTTTATGTATTCTACTGTGGATAAGAAAATAGCAGAATTGGTGAATATAGAAGAATTAAAAGAATATAGTGGTCCTGGGTTATATATTTTATATAAGGGGAGTGAAACTTTAGAAGTGAAATGTATAATCTCAATGGATGACAAAGAAAACATAATTTTTGATGGAGGTGAATTTTAATAAAAAAAAAATAAGTCATGTTAATTTAACATGACTTATTTTTTTTTATTCCCCATTCATTATACTATTTTCAAATTCCAATTCTGATTTATCTTTTAAAACCAAATCATCAAAAATATATCCCCCCGTTGTTGGTGACATATGTGGTAATTTTACAAATTTGAAATACATATCACTATCTAATTGAACAATTTTCAATAAAGAACTTGGGATTGTCCCATCCTCTTCAAATTTTTCAATATCTTCTTCAGTTAATTTATCTAATTCTTGAAGATATAACATATTTTCTTCTTGGAAGATAATATCTTGTTCTTGTTCAATCAAAATATTATAATCAGCGACTATTTTATCCCAATCCATATGACATTCATCTGCAAATGGAGGTTTTTGACCTATCGCTAACCAAAAATCAAGTTCTTTTCTTTCTAATGTCATAAGTTGTTCATATGTATCTTGTTCAGATTCTTTATTTGGGAATCCAGATACTAATTTACATTGTTCACTTGTAAAATATTGTCTTTCATCAGGATTTTGAATTAAAATTGAATTTCTAATTTCAGGTGAAAAACATACTAATAAAGGTTTAATACGTTTATTAAATTGGTCAATATATTTAACAACATTATATTCTATCTCCTCATTGCATAATACACCTTCTGGGGCATCAATTATCTCTTGTGGGACAATCTTACAGTTTAATATAATTTCATCTTCCTCGCGCGTTATATAAGGTTGTATGAGTTCTTTTAAGCGTTTTGGTGGTATCAATTTTATTTCCACATCTTCTGAACCTGTTATTGAACATAATAATTCTTTTTTAGTTTTATTATTTAATTCAACTTCTTCACCATTTAATTTAATATATTGATGAGTAATGCGTTTCACGTCAGTTTCTGACTTTTTTGAACCAGTATTAACATAATATATTGTATCATTTAAATCAACTTTCATATTTTCAAGCATTACCAACTCATACCATGCTTGACGAGATTTTTTTGAACCAGATTTTGTAACTGAATTACAATCTTTTTTGTATTGTTCAATAGTTTTTTTAATCTTACCTTTTGATGCAATGTCACGTAACGGAATTTGATAATTGAAAATCTTATCAATGTAAGCATAATAATTTTCTAAAAATTTTTGTCCATTACCGTGTAATAATAAATCAATGCCTTCATCTAAAAAGTTTTCAATATACCCCGACATTCTACGAGATTTAATAGTATTACCCACTTTTTTAGTTTTACCATTATCCAATAAGTCCGCATAGTTCTTCCTTGAAAAGTTTATGGTAGCATCACAAAACTCGTCCACACCTAAACCCATTTTATTTATTCCCCCATTGAATGGTTTATTAAGGTATAAATCTTCGAATTCAGCAACATCTGCAAAAACACCAGTATATGCTTTTCCTTTTTCTGTATTACGCCCTAAACCATTACTTATGTATGGATTTTCATTTGTATATCTAAATGTTGTTGGCATTTGAAAGTTGAAACCATCGGTGTTATGCAATACATTCATTCCTAACGCATTAACAAATGTTCCATCGAGAGAGATGTCATATACAAGATTTTCATTATTATCTTTTCTTTTTTTTACTTGTAACATATTATTTTGTGTTTAAATATTCAACAATGCAAATATATAATTTATTTTATCATTTAACAAATAAAAGTTTTGTTATTTTTTTATTAATTGGGTTTAGTCCATCTATAGCATAGACATCCGCAATCGTAAATACGATACCATTTTTGTTCAAAACAAAATTCTTTTTCAGTTTTCTCTTTAGGGCAATTAAATTTATTAATTAAAATATTTTTTCGCAAGTTATAACGATAGATTCGTTTGCCACCAATAACATAATAATAATTAGGTTTAGATTCATTATATAATTGAAAATGCAATATGTTATATATTTCACCATTTGACCATCTTTTATCTGCATATGAAACAATTTCAAGAGGTTGGTAAGTTTGTATAAAATAATTAAATAATTTACTAGCCCCACCAATTACATTTGTATTAATTTTATTACAAAAACGAATTAATTCATATGTACTATGGTGATTTCCAATAAAATGTCTTGATTTACCAAAAATCATTAAAGAAACTAATTCTTCATTATAAAACAAACCAATGTTTATACTACCATAACAATTTCCTTGTAAATGATTTGCATTTAAAAATGTTTTTGCCATTTTACTATCAATTTCTTTAATCGCGCATTTCCTAGCATAAATTTTATTATTGGTAATGTGTAATAAATTTTTTATCATTGATTTAATGATTTCTTTTTTATTTTGCCATTCATCTTCAAAAATATGAAATAATCTAATATTTTGTGTTTTGCACTCTTCTGTTTTTAATAAATGATAATTGTTTGGTTTATTTAATTCATTATGCCAATATAAACCATCAAATTCAAATGCCAAATTATAATTGGGCAAATATATATCTAATTCTTTTTTTGAGGGTAAAATTTGTTTACTATTTAATATCACCTCTTGTTCACCCACACATTCAATAATAAAATTAGATAATTCATTTTCTTGTTTTGAAACATTACAATAATGAAGAGGGCAACCATGACCTTGAAGATGTGAATTTGCTTCAATTTTGAATTTCCCATGTTCTGGGCATATTATTTCCACGTAATCTTTCGATGATATATATTGAGTGCAACTATAATCATAAAAATTACCGTGGATAAGTTGTGCTTCCTTTATAAATTCTTCTGTTGTTTTAAAACGTTTTTGATTATTAATTTCTTTATTACAATGAGGACATGTATCATTTTCATATAAAAATACAGTTAATGGCCTTTTAAAGTCTTTATCACAAACATTACAATGAAATACAGAAGGTAAATTCATTTTTTCATATGATGAAATATCAAATGTAATGGTTGGGTGATTTTTATCTTGTATTAATTTTTTAACTGTTTCAATGTCATATTTTTTTGAACCAATGAAACGTTCCATACCACATTTAGGACAACCTTGTTGTGATGAGATATGTAAATTAATTTGTTGTTTAAACTCACCATGAATAGGGCAAATAATAGAACATTCTTGATAAAAATATTTAATATCTTGTAATGGGTATTGATACTTATTTTGATGAATTTCAGCACCTTCTTTTATCAATCTTTCATATGAATATTTAATTTTTTGTCGTTCCGCATTTTTTTCATAAGCACATTTAGGGCATCCATGACCATTTAAATGGTCTTTAAAACGTTGATGGAATACACCATGAATTGGACAAATAATTTCAATAATATTTTTACTGTCTAAATTAACATGGGAATAATCATAAAAATTATTATGCTTTTTTTTGCATTTTTCTATATTTGCCATCATTGTTTCTCGATGCTGTTGTTCCGCAAAACATTGTACACACCCAACACCTTTAAGGAAGTTTAAAGGTAAACAAGAAAACTCACCATGTTTTTTACAAATAAGAGTGATTTGATTGCGTTTACCATTATATATTGTTTTACTAAAATCAAAATTATTACCAAAATTAGAAATAACTTTTTCTATAAAATCTTCAGTAGTAAATTTTTTAGCCATAAATAAAATTATTTGTTATCGATTAATCTTTTACTTATAAACATACCGCAAATATATAAATAAAAATTGAAATAACAAAAAAAAAAGAGAAGAAATTATCATTTTCTTCTCCATTTAAATTTAAATAAACCACAATTCCATAACTTACAATAACCTATTTCTTTTGCCATCTCCGTTTCTGTCATAGTTAACGGCAAACCATATTTTTTATGCAAAATTTGTTTTCGAAAATTAAATTTATGAATTCGCTCTTTAGGATTGGTTATTGAAATATATTCATAGTCAGGTTTAAGTATTGAGTCAAGTTCAAAACCTAATTTGGTATATAAGTTATTATTAACATCTAACGTCCATCTTCTATCAGCAAAGGATTTCACTTCAGAGGGGTTGTAATTTTTCACAAACCATTGAAATAATTTACCACCAACCCCTTGACATACATAATGATAATCACTCGCAAACCTTGTTAATTCCCATTTTGAGGATTTTTTAGTTTCTTGCTTAAAAGTCATTACAGCAATCAATTTATCCTCATATATCGCGCCTAAATACATTGTAGAGGGCACATAACCTTGAATGTGATAGTCATTAAGGAATTGCTTTGCAATATTTTTTGAAATGACTTCAATATGGCATTTTCTTCCCATGATTTTTGGTAATTCTAGTTGTATGCCTAAGATGTGAGATATTTTGTTTAGTACAATTTCCTTATGTTTTATATATTCATCTTCAAAAATTTGAAGTAAATTAATGCCTTTGTTTTTGCATTCAATTGTTTTATTTAAATGGTATAATTTGTCTTTTCCAAACTCTTCTGAATGCCATCTGAGACCATTGTATTCGATGGCAATTTGTTTAGATGGTATATAAATATCAAGTTCTTTAGGTTTTAATATACTTCTATTTCTTGTTTCTATTGGGATGAAAGGTTTAATATATTCTACAATTTCATTTTCACATTTTGATATACTAAAAGAACATTTTTGGCACCCACTTCCTTGTAAGTGTGAATCTGGTGTTTGCCAAAATTCCCCGTGTATTGGGCATATTATACATATTTTTTCATCATATGTTTTATATTCTACTTTTGAATAATCATATTTGTTTTGATGAATTTGTTGTGCTTTAGCAATAAATTCTTCTGTAGTTAGTTTTGTTTTTTGGGCAACATTTTCATATCTACATACGGGGCAACCATCACCTCTACCAATATGTTTGGAGGGTGTTTGCCAAAATTCTCCGTGTTGAGGACAAATAATACATACTTTAGTACGATTATTAACATAATTTACTTTTGAATAATTATATTTGTCGCCATGAACTTTTTTAGATTCTTCAATAAATTGTTCATTTTTTTTACAATATTTTTGTTTATTTTTTATTTGTAAACATTTTTTACACCCACCATCCCTTTGTAGATGAGATGATGGGGTAATTTCAAAATCACCATGTAGATTGCAAGTAATTATTATTTTTTCTTGCATACTTTTTACATTACATTTTTCATAAGAAAATTTGTCCCCATATTTTGCTTTAGAACGTTGAATAAAAAATTCTGTGGTGATTTTACGAGTTTCATTTCTTTTTTCATTGGCACAATAAGGACACCCACTGCCTCTTAAATGTTTGTCACTAGACTGCCAAAACTCACCATGTATTGGGCATATAATACACATTTTGGTTTTGGCAGTAGTATACATACATTTGCTATAATCATATTTGTTGTGATGTATTTTTTGTGCTTTTTTTACAAACAACAATGTTTTTTCATCCATAACATTTTAAATTGTATTTGTTAAAAACAAAATTCCCGCTTGTACTCTTTTACTTAAAGATTCTTGTTTTTTATTTTCATAAAAAGTTTTTAAAAATAACTCTTTATTTGATTTAGTTCCATTTAATATTTGTCGTGGAATTGCCATACCACCTTTTGCAACTAATTTAGCAATAGTCATGACTTGTTTAGGTTGCATTTCAACAACAACTTCTTGAATAGGAAAAGATGCATATTCTAATTTAGTAGATTCTGTTATTTCAGAAGGTTTAATTTCATTTTTATTTTCATCAAATAAACTATGGTCTTCAGTAACTTCTACAATCATATTCTTATCCATATCTTGTATTTCATATATTGGTTTATTGGTTTTATGTCTATAAACATATTCCACATCTTTCCAACCACTTCTACATAACACTTCATAATTTTTTTTGGAATAATCATATTCTCGCCCAAATTTATCCACTTTGGCATAAAAAGAGTCAAATATTTCTCCAAAAGAAAGAATATCAATAAAATTAGTCTTTTTGTCCTTTATAAATAGAGGGGTATCTTCAGTAACGCTATCACCCACAATTGGAGTATAACCAATATTTGTAAAATGACTAATCATTAAACGTAAACACTGTCTTCCAATACAAGTTGTCATTTCAGCACAAATAACATCACCAAATGGGAATACGTCTGGAGCACCAAAAGAACCGAAGAATGAGTTTGCTAAAATTTTTAAAGGTAACTGTTTCTTATCATTTGCTGATGCTTCCGCATCCCAATATGCTTGTTCTTCTTTTAATTTAGCAATTTCTTCTTTTGATAAATTTTCAGCATTTTCCAATTGTTTTTTAATTTTTTTTGCCTTACTTCCCGCTTCACCTTTTAATTCTTTATATTTTTCACGTTCAGATAACACATATTCAAGCATCATAAGAAGTGCATTAGAAATATCTAATTTACTTGCAACATTCCAAGTTAAGTCAATAGAGGGGTAAAGTGAATTGTAGTCAAGTTTTACAACTCTATCAGCATATCCTACTTTTAAAAGACGTGATAAACCACCAGTAAAACGTTTTGGACTACCAAAAGCGGGCACAGCAAGAGTATTTTCATAACACCATGCAAGTGTGATAAGTTTCCAAATACCAGCAGTACCCATTGTACAAGCACGTTGAAATGTTGTTGGTAAAATTTTATTAATAAGGAAGTTTGATTCATTAAGTTTTAATTCAATTTTATCAGTTTCCCAAATATCATCCAACAAATATCTTTCAACAATATATCTACCACTTTTAATAATAAAATTTTCTTTTAAAGGATATGTTTCAGTTATTTTGTACCATTCACCATTCTCATCATTAAAAGCATATTTATTATCATTATCATTCCATATAGCACTAATTTGATTACCTGGTACATATACACGATTAGGTTTAGTTAATTTTAAGTATTTGGTCACATATTTCAATGACGCTAATTTCATACTTGAATCAATTGCTTGTGCTCTTCGCACCGCATGTAAAGAATCTACTATACTTGTACCCCACATAATTGTAGGTTTAAAATATTCAACTTCACCACCTAATTTAAGTACAGATTCTTTATTTTTTTTATAAATTGGGTATCTAAAAAAGTGTTTAGAAAGTTCTTCAAGTGATGTGCCTAATTTTTGACAACGAACAATGATGAAATTCCAGTCGAAGTTTTCAGAATTGTGACCAATAATAACATCTGGTTTTTCTTTTGATAAAATTTCAAGAAAATCAATAATTGCTTGTAATTCATTCTCTTTTCTTTTATCCCCTTCTCCAACAACAGTAATAATTTGTTCAAAACCTTTATTTGTCCTAATACCTATTTGGTCAATAGCATGAATTTCTGGATTCAAACCTTGCGTTTCTAAGTCAAATTGTAAACGTTTCACTTCATCATAATTATTATATCCTTTAAAGAAACGCTTACCAGTTGAAATCATATATTGTTCAACTGGTGAAATGGAAAGAAATTCACGACTTGATATTATTTTTTCATTAATATCTTTTTTCTTTTTAGTGTCATATATTGGCGTTTTTGCCATTTGAAAAAACATTAAAAATTGTTGAAAAGACATTGGTCTTTTAGCATAAAACATATATTTATAACCATTTTCCAAACGTTCAGATGATGCTTCATTTCCATTATTTGTTTTTAATGCTTTAACACTAATGCCATATTCTGCCATACGTTTTTTCAGTTCTTCTCTATTACCATCAAACATACGTACAGCAATACTATTTTTTGCCCATACAAAAGGTTTGAAATCATCAGTTTTTATCATTTTCTTACCTTCTTTATTGACATATATAATACTTACTTTTTCATCGGTATAACTACATTCAATATTAACAATACGTTCCATTGGGTCTCTACCATTTAAAAACGCACTAATTTCTTCAGTTGTAAATTTTTTCATATTTTTTTCTTTTTAATTAAAGTTATATTAAAATAACATCATTCCGTGCAAATATACGGTAAAAAAAATAAAAAACAAAAAAAAAGAGATATTTTTTTTAAATTGTAATATTTATTAATAAATGATTTTTCTATGGAAAAGAAAAGATATTTAAAATTATTTCAAAGTCAAAATGACTATGATGCCGTAAAAAAAGATTTAATGGGTATACCTCATGTCGTTTATTTTGAGGCAACTGATGAACTTTTATATGTGGATGAAGATGAAATTGATTATGCTTTGGAATTCTTCACAATTGAAGCATTGGAAGATGGATTAACGGCAAAGTTAAGCACTAATGCATGCGAATATCGTATTGATAATGGAGAATGGATTGCGTTATCTGCTGGTAGTGATACTCAATCAATTAATAAAGGACAAACCTTATCTTTTAGAGGTGATTTAACGCCAACAGATAGTAATGGTATTGGTACATTTACTATAGGTAAGAGATGTAATCTTAAAGGTAATATAATGTCAATGTTATATGGAGATAACTTTGAAGGACAAAATGATTTAAGTAGCAAGAGTTATGCATTTTATTCTATGTTCCGTGGTTGTACAAATGTAGTTAAAGCACATAGACTAATATTACCAGCTACTACATTAGCAAGTAGTAGTTATTCTAATATGTTCTATGGTTGTACAAGTTTAACAACAGCACCTGAACTTTCCGCTACTACATTAGCAAGTAATTGTTATTCTAATATGTTCGAAGGTTGTACAAGTTTAACTGAAGCACCACAACTTCCAGCTACTACATTAGCAAAGAGTTGTTATTATTTTATGTTCTCTTATTGTACAAGTTTAACAGAAGCTCCACAACTTCCAGCTACTACATTAGCAGATGAATGTTATTATAATATGTTCCAAGGTTGTACAAGTTTAATGGAAGTACCACAACTTTCCGCTACTACATTAGCATATCAATGTTATTCTCAGATGTTCTATGGTTGTACAAGTTTAACTACTGCGCCACAACTTCCCGCCACTACATTAGCAGATGAATGTTATTATAATATGTTCTATGGTTGTACAAGTTTAACCACTGCTCCACAACTTCCCGCTACTACATTAGCAGAAATGTGTTATACTAGTATGTTCGATAGTTGTACTTCATTAACTAAAGCCCCACAACTTCCCGCCACTACATTAGCAAGAAGTTGTTATTCTAGTATGTTCAATGGTTGTAGTAATTTGAATTACATTAAGATGTTAGCAACTGATATAAGTGCAACTCGTTGTTTAAATAATTGGGTTAATGGTGTTGCGAGTATAGGTACGTTTGTTAAAAATGCTGCTATGACTTCTTTACCAAGTGGTATAAATGGTATTCCAAGTGGATGGACTGTAGTAAATGAAGGTGAAAGTGTTGACACAACAATTAATGTAGAAATTAACGATAGTTCAATTAATTTCTTATCTAATGTAGAAATTACAGAAGACAGTATTTCGATTAATGGCGAAAATATAACTATACAAAATGATGAAAATAATAATTATAATATAATAATAGAATAATATGAAAAATTTATTGAAGATTACTGCTAAAGGTGTTGATTTTAAAATTAATAATCCTGTTCAAGTAACTTGGAATTCAAATTCTAATATGAATGATTTTAAAACTCCAGGGGTTTATGATATTTATGGCGAAAGGACTGTAAAAACAGATAATTTGCCTATTATGAACGATGGTGGTGGACATAGTATTTCATGTAAATTAACTGTTGTTGCTTCTACGCTCCAACCAACAAATAATGAAATTTGTGTTACCCAATTTTTACAATTAAGTAATAGAATTGGGGGAGAAGGAGCAATTTATGTTCGTACTTATAATGAAAATAATAATGGTAAGAATGGTTGGTCTGCTTGGCAAAAACAAATGGGTATGGTCGAAACTGTTATTAATAGCAATAATGAAACAGTTGGACAAGAAATATTTAATGGAGCTGCTGAAAAAATAGGGCAAGGTCTTAATGGTATGATTGACAATGGCTTGTATAGTGGTATTTACATTGATAACATATCATATGCTGGTTCGGGAAATTTATATTATTTAGCATCAACGCCTACATTTGTTGAAACTTTTGTTCTTATTGTTATTAATGATTATGCAGCTACTAGTCAATTAGGCATGCAAAGACATATTACCCAACTTAAATATGCAGTTAATGCTATAACAGGAGAAAGTACTATTAAAAAGAGACTTGGAAGTGGTAATGAAACTATTTCTTGGGGTGATTGGGAAAATGCCAATGGTTCAAAGACAATACTTTGGGGTGAATCATCTAATATGAATGATTATAAAACTGCTGGCACATATGAAATATATGGTGAAAGAAGAAATGTGGCAGATAATTTACCTATATTAAATAGTAATCCAGGTCATAGTATTGCGGCAAAATTAACAGTTGTTGATAGTTCTTTAAGAAAGACTGATGGAACATTACCAACAGAAATATGTGTAACACAATTCTTAATGTTATCTAACCGTAAAGGTGGCGATGGTAATATGTATATTCGCACATATAATGAAAACAACTCCCCCGCTGCCGATTGGTGGACACCTTGGCAAAAACTTCAAGGTATTAGAGAAGGATATATTTTTACAGATACAGTACAAGTAAATCCTGATGGTGGAGTACAACAAATTGATGATGTAACAGGTTTGAATAACATGGTTGATAATGGTATATACAGTGGTATATATACTGATGACCCAACATTCCAAGCACCTACTTTCATTGATACTTTCACTCTTATTGTTATTAACAACTATGCTGTGGCTGGTCAAGATTCAAGGTTGAAGAGAACTATCTCACAACTTAAATATGCTGTTGATGCAATAACCAATCAAGCAACAGTTAAAAAAAGAACTAAAACCGATGGTGATACAGCATGGGGAGATTGGACTGATATTGGTGGCGGCGGAAGTAGTGAAGTTGATGTTACTGAGGCTGTAAAGGCTTATGGTTTGCCAACACTTGTTCAACAAGGGTTGATGAAAAGTAATACCAAATATAGGGTTGAATTATCTGATAGCTCCAACTGTCCTGTTTTAGATTGGCAAGATAAAATTAAACCTTTTATAGAAAATAAGTGGGATAAAGGAGTTAGCGGTAAATTACTATTTATAATTGAAAAAATTGATAGTGCTAATGATATAGATGATAAGATTGTAATAGACTGTTACAGTAACGGGAGTAGTAATACCGAGAACAGATTTTATTATAAGTTTTATCTAACAAGGCATTGGGTATTAAAAAGCGCAGATATGACAGATATGACAGAATGATGAAAATAAGTATAATTATTATAGCGCACAAAGTAGATATAAAAAAAAAGAGTGTATTAAAAACACTCTTTTTTTTTATAATATAATAATTTCTAATTTTTCTTCAATTGGTACAATTAATTTACCTTTGGGATATGTTTCTGTTTCACTTATTAAATTTCCATTAAAATTTAAAGTAAAATAAGCATCATAAATACCTTTTTCTTTTACATCCCTTTCTTTCCAATCATAACAAATAAGGTATTC
>JAEIGA010005190.1_pt1 | contig 19993 bp, 15 predicted proteins | sample 9270691 | NCBI WGS metagenome assembly JAEIGA01 (sample SAMN17057246, study PRJNA624740) | gut metagenome | biome: biome; isolation source: fecal sample | host: Bos grunniens | place: China: Xizang | collected 2019 | reverse complement strand
CGTAAGACTTCTGCATAGCTGCAACCATATCTGTTGCCTTCTCACCTACGCCCTCAACGAGCTGATCGTAAGCAACCTTTACACGCTCCCAACGCTTATCGCGGTCCATAGCGTAGTAACGACCGATGATAGATGCGATAGTTCCTGCAGAGTTCTTCATATGGTTCTCAAGAGCCTCAATAAAGCCCTTACCGCTCTTAGGGTCAGTATCACGACCATCCATAAAGCAGTGAACGAAAGTATTCTCAATGCCGTAGTGCTTGCTGATATCGCAGAGCTTAAAGAGGTGATCAAGTGAAGAGTGAACACCACCATCAGAGGTAAGACCCATAAAGTGAACATTCACACCATTTGCCTTTGCGTACTCAAATGCAGCAACAACCTCTGGATTCTCAAGGATTGAGTTATCACGGCACGCACGGTTAATCTTAACAAGGTCCTGATATACAACACGACCTGCACCGATATTAAGGTGACCAACCTCAGAGTTACCCATCTGACCCTCAGGCAGACCTACATTCTCACCATCAGTACGAAGCTCTGCGTGTGGATAAGCAGCTGTAAGGTTGTTAATAAACTGCGGATTGGTTGAATAGATAGCATCCGACTTTGTGTGGTTACCGATTCCCCAACCGTCAAGAATCATCAATAATACTTTATTTGCCATATATTTTAATGTTTTTTCTAATTATAATTTCTCATTAATAAGAGCCACTGCTTTGTCAATAGCAGCCTGCAGACCATCAGGGTTCTTGCCACCTGCAGTAGCAAAGAACTTCTGGCCACCGCCGCCACCATTCATCAGCTTAGCAGCCTCACGAACAACAGCACCAGCATCTACACCCTTCTCTACGATAGAGTCACCGAGCATAATCATCAGTGTAGCCTTACCACCCTCAGCAGAACCAAGAACAAGAGCCAAATTACCAATGCGTGAACGCAAATTATAAGCCAAATCCTTAAGGAACTCTGTAGGACGAGCCATCTGCTGCGCAATAACTGTAACACCATTGCTCTCTACTGCACTAGCTGCCATACTCTCTGCAAGTGCAGCAACCTGCTCCTTACGAACAGCCTCAAGTTCCTTTGTAAGGCTCTCGTTGCTCTCTACAAGGCGACGTACTGCATCAACAAGCTTAGGATTACCAACAGCCTCAGATGCAGCGTGGATAGTATCCTCAGCAGCATAGAGCATATTCTCAGCCTTCTCGCCAGTAACAGCCTCAATACGGCGAACGCCTGCTGAAATTGCACTCTCGCTGACAATCTTTACAAAGCCGATATTACCAGTTGCAGAGGTATGAGTACCACCACAAAGCTCTACAGACTCGCCGAAACGGACCATACGAACCTTATCGCCATACTTCTCACCGAAGAGCATCATTGCGCCAGCAGCCTTTGCCTCCTCCTGAGTAGCCTCACGATTCTCCTCAAGTGGGTCGTTTGCACGAACTGCGCGGTTTACAAGACGCTCAACCTCGCGAATCTGCTCAGGGGTAACCTTCTGGAAGTGCGAGAAGTCAAAACGAAGAGATTCTGGGCTAACCATAGAGCCCTTCTGCTCAACATGCTCACCAAGCACTGTACGAAGTGCAGCGTGGAGAAGGTGGGTTGCAGTGTGGTTATTTGCAGCCTTCTGACGCTTATCTGCATCTACAACAGCGTGGAAAGTAGCTGTCATATTCTCTGGAAGTGCTGTTGTGATGTGAATTGTAAGGCCATTCTCCTTCTCGGTAGCAACAATAGCAATCTTCTCGTTTGCGCTCTCGATATAACCAGTATCGCCTACCTGACCACCAGAGTTACCATAGAACGGAGTGCGGTCAAACACCATCTGATATGTAGTCTTGCCCTTACTATGAACGCGACGCACGCGAGCAATGTGGATATCGCTCTCAAGAGTGTCATAGCCGACAAACTCGGTCTGCTTAACCTCCATAAACTCCTGCCAGTCGTCAATATCTTGAGCTGCAGCATTACGTGAACGCTCCTTCTGAGCCTTGAGCTGCTCCTCAAACTCAACAAGATCAACCTCTACGCCCTTCTCCTTTGCAATAAGCTCAGTAAGGTCGATAGGGAATCCGTATGTATCATAGAGCACAAAGGCATCCTTTCCAGAAATCTTACCACCATCAAGCTTTGAGATAACACCCTCAAGAAGGTTGATACCAGTTGCAAGTGTACGAAGGAATGAAGCCTCCTCCTCCTCAATTACACGCTCAACAAGCGACTGCTGAGCCTTAAGCTCCGGATACTGAGCGCCCATCTGCTCAACGAGCGTAGCAACAAGGCGGCAGATAAATGGATTGTTAAAGCCGAGATATGTGTAGCCATAGCGCACTGCACGACGAAGAATACGACGGATAACATAACCAGCCTTAACATTTGAAGGCAGCTGACCGTCGGCAATTGAGAATGCGATAGCACGAAGGTGGTCTGCGATAACACGCATAGCCACATCAACCTTCTCATCCTCGCCATACTTCTTGCCAGACATCTGAGAGATAACGGCAATAGTTGGCTGGAAGACATCTGTATCGTAGTTAGACTTCTTGCCCTGCATAATCATACACAGACGCTCAAAGCCCATACCTGTATCTACGTGCTTAGCTGGCAGGCTCTCAAGTGAGCCATTAGCCTTGCGGTTAAACTGCATAAACACAAGGTTCCAGATCTCGATAACCTGTGGATGACCCATGTTTACCATCTCACGGCCAGACTTCACTGCAATCTCAGCCTCATCGCGGAGGTCAAAGTGAATCTCGCTACAAGGGCCACAAGGACCAGTCTCACCCATCTCCCAGAAGTTATCGTGCTTGTTACCACGAATAATGTGATCCTCTGGAAGATACTGCTTCCAGTAATCATAAGCCTCCTGGTCAAAAGGTACACCGTCAGACTCTGAGCCCTCAAAGACTGTAGCATACATTCTTGACTTATCAAGACCATACACCTCAGTCAGAAGCTCCCAAGCCCATGCGATAGCCTCCTTTTTGAAGTAGTCGCCAAAAGACCAGTTACCGAGCATCTCGAACATTGTATGGTGATAAGTATCATGTCCTACCTCCTCAAGGTCGTTATGCTTACCTGACACTCGCAGACACTTCTGCGAGTCAGCCGCGCGTGGAGTGCGACGAGGAGCATTACCAAGGAAGATATCCTTAAACTGGTTCATACCTGCGTTGGTAAACATCAGGGTTGGGTCGTTCTTTACGACCATAGGTGCAGATGGAACAATCTCATGCTCTTTAGAGGCAAAGAAGTCCAAAAATGCTTGACGAATTTTGTTTGATTCCATGCTATAATAAATTTATCTATCTATCGTTTTTTACTCAGTGAAAAGGTTTCACCGATTCAGGTTGCAAAATTAGTGTATTTTTTCTATTTTTGCACCTATATTTATAAGAAATTTAAGCTAAGGGCAAATATGAGTGTACAGATAGGCAATTCTAAGGGCAAAGTTCGCATAGGGGGATATACCCTATTGCGCAAATTGTTGCTTGGTTTTATCGTTATCTCGCTACTCAATCTCTTCATCTCTTACTGTTTCTATACCCCCAAATTACACTCTATTGATAACCAAAATCGCGAACTTGTACTAAAGTACAACATTCTTCAAGACAGAATTCGCACATTAGAGAGTAAGATTGACGAGATTCACCATCGTGACATATATGTCTACCGCGCACTCTTCTCAACCGACACGCTCTCTATTGAGGGTATATACAATCCCTATCCAGAGAGCAAGTACGCCTCGCTTCAAGGCGACATATACTCTCCACTGATGACTGACTCATGGAAGAGTATGGACGCCCTGGCCAAAAAGACATATGCCACCTCGCTTTCTCTTGACCAGTTGCAAATTTTGGCAAAAAATAAGGAGCGCATGTCCTTTGCCATCCCAGCAATTTGGCCTATTGACCGAACACAGTTAGAGTGGTTCTACTCTTTCGGTATACGTGCACGCCACCCGATTTACAAGACTCGCAAAATGCACAAAGGTGTAGACCTATCATGTAAGCGCGGCGTTCCTGTATACGCCACAGGCGATGCTATTGTACAGATGACCGACAAGGGCAAACGTCGTCGTGGATATGGACAGCAGATTCTTCTCAACCATGAATTTGGTTACCAGACTCGCTATGCTCACCTCGATAAGATTCTTGTAAAAGAGGGTGATAGAGTTACTCGTGGACAACTCATTGGCGAGGTGGGTTCTACCGGTGGTTCTACCGGTCCACACCTGCACTATGAGGTGATTTACATGGGTAGAAATGTCAATCCGGTAAACTACTTCAACCGCAACATGACCTCTGAGGAGTACAAAATGTTGATGGAGAAGATGAAGACTAACACCGACTTGGAAACTGAATAATTATGGCACGTAAACCCAAAAATAAGATAACTAAATTCATAACTACCCTACTCACATGGGTTGGTGCTGCGCTTGTATACTTTGCAATCTTCTCTCTTCTATTTGACACCCCTGCCGAGTATGAGTTACGTCACTCAACAGACAAGATGAGGGCTGAGTACGAAGCATTAAGCAATAGGTACGACTCGCTAAATATGGTAGTAAATAACGTCATCGAGCGCGACAGGAACATATTTGGAATACTCTTTGAATCAACACCTTACGATTTTAATTCTGATTATGAGCAGAAGCGAGTTGCTCTACATGAGAAATTGTTAGATCAGTCTAAGAGTCGTATGCTTAAAGACCTTAATGTTCAGACAGATAACTTAGAGTCCAAGGTTGCAATGCTTGAGAGCACCTATTCAACCTTCCAAAGCAAACTTGATTCTTTAGACAGCAAGAGTAATAACATTCCGTCAATTCAGCCGGTAATAAATCATCAACTAACCCTTCTAACCGCCGGATATGGAATGCTTATGCACCCATTCTATCGCGCACTTCAGTCGCACCAAGGTATAGATTACACTCTCCCTGAGGGCGAGAGTATCTTTGCTACGGCAGATGGAGTGGTTAAAGATGTATTGGGCAAGACATCAACCTCTGGCATTACAGTTGTCATTGACCATGGCAATGGATATACCACATCGTATAGTCACCTCCAAAAGGCGAAGGTTAAGCGTCGCCAGAAGGTGCGCCGAGGAGATATTATTGCACTATCAGGAAACTCAGGTCTATCTCTATCACCACACTTACACTATGAGGTAAGATATGAAGGTATGAGGGTAGATCCAACGCACTATTTTTTTATGGAACTTACACCCGAGGAGTATCAAAAGATACTTCGCATCGCTCAGTCGGGTATGCAATCGTTTGATTAATGGAGATAAAATTACTACTACTTGATTTTGACGGCACTGTTGCAAACACTGGTCGTGCAAATGCAACATCATATATCGAAGCACTAGCCGAGCAGGGAATTACAATAACAATGGAGGAGTATCGTCAGAAATATTTCGGACTCCGATGCCCTGAATTTCTAACAGATATTGGCATTACTGACCCAGTGCAGATGGCAAATATACGCCGTCGCAAGGTTGAGATTTACCCCACTCATTTTGATATGGTAACACTCAACCGCCCACTATGGGATTTTGTTCAGCAATTCAGAGCAACAGGTGGCAAAGCTATGATTGTATCTACTGGCCATATTGACAACATCACCAATGTAATGCGATACTTAGGCATTGAGAACCAAATAGATGGGTTGCTATCTTCCGACGATGTTGTAATTTCTAAGCCTGCGCCAGACTGTTTTTTGAAGGCAATGGATATTGCTGGTGTGACACCTGAGCAGACTATAATTTTTGAGGACTCAGAGATTGGTCTTGCAGCTGCAAAGGCATCTGGTGCTGCCTATTTTAAGGTCGAGTTAGAGTTTTAACTCTTTTAGTTGTACGATTTTTGTAATATTGTACGATTTTTATTACATTTGCGAAAACATTATTTATTTGGTTATGAAAAGAATATCACTACTTCTGACTTTAATAATTTTATCCATTAGCTTAGTAAGTGCAAAGGGTAAGGTCTCATATCAGGGAGAGGTTGACCTCGGTTACTCATATGGTATTGGCAAAAGCGCCTCTGAGCGAGTAAATCTCCACACTATTCATGGCATTAAGGTGGGTAAGTACTTCTCAACCGGTATCGGCACAGGCTTTGACTACTACTACAACTTTGACGATAGTAGCGAGGCTATTGTTCCCGTATATCTCAACCTAAAAGGTTACTACCCTATTGCTAAAAATGTAAGTACCTTCCTAAGTTGCGATGCGGGATGGGGTTTTGGTGTTACAGGCAATATTGATAACGACAATGGTCTAACCATTACACCTGCAGTGGGTATCGTTTGGGGCGTATTTAAGGCTCAAGTGGGTTACAACATGCAGAATATCAAAAACATTGATCTCGGCAAGCTAAACATGGGCTCCGTACAGGTCAAGATAGGTATAATGTTCTAATATGGAGATTATTATTGATTCCTTGAGTGACCTCGACAGGGTTGCAGATGCGGTCCTTGAATCGCTAAATGGTCGTAATGTAGTCGCCTTTTTCGCGCCCATGGGTGCTGGAAAGACCACTCTTATCAGCGCAATAATGGAGCGTTGCGGCTCTCAAGACACTGTTACCAGCCCAACATTTGCACTTGTAAACCAATACTATACAGCGAACCAAGAGGCTGTATACCACTTTGATTTCTATCGTATCAACTCTATTGCCGAGGCGTTTGACATGGGTTATGAGGAGTATTTCTACTCTGGCGAGCTTTGCCTTGTAGAGTGGCCCGAGAAGATTGAACAACTGCTGCCTGACGATACGATGGTTGTGAGAATAGAGATTATCGATCCAACCACAAGAAAATTTATTATAGACTAAGCTATAACATAAAATGTAAATGCCCGACTCACTATCGGGCATTTATTGTTATTCTGGTTGATAACCTCTATCCTCAAGAAGCACTGGACCATTTGCAGCTGCAACAGCCAGAGTATCACAGCGATTATTCTCTACAGTCTCGGCATGTCCCTTGACCCAAACAAAGCGAACATTATGTTTACGATAGACATTTAGAAAGCGGCTCCACAAATCTGGATTTTTCTTTCCAGAGAAACCCTTCTTTGCCCAACCAAACACCCATCGCTGAGTGACTGCATCGACAACATACTTTGAATCTGAATATATTGTCACATCCGAGCCCTCAAACTTCAGAGCCTCGAGGGCTACACAAACAGCCATAAGCTCCATACGATTATTTGTTGTCAGGCGAAACCCAGCAGAGAGTTCCTTGCGATGTGGTCCACTGATTAGCACAACACCATAACCACCCTTACCAGGATTCCCAAGCGATGAACCGTCTGTATATATAGTAATTACTGGTGCAGCCATTATCCGAGTACAATCTCCTCTAACTCACTAAAACTATCTATAACCCACTCGGCGCCATGCTCTCTAAGTGTTTGGGGGTTATCACATCCATAGCTCACACCACAACAGTGACATCCAGCACCGCGACCCATACGCATATCAAAAGTTGAATCACCCACAGCCACCGCCTCATCGGCATCAACACCGGTACGGCGAAGTGCCTCAACAGCAATATCCGGCTCGGGCTTACCATGCTCAACACACTCGACACCAATAATACAATCCAAATATGGCATAAGACCCAGTCTAGTAACAACATAAGTAATTGCTGGCACAACATTATTCGAGGTAATAGCAAACTTCACGCCTTTATCGTGTAGACGCTTAATAGTCTCTAAAACACCATCAAAGAGTTGGATCATATCCAGACCCTCACTCCTATAGATTACATTATATGCAGCGGTTAGACGGCTAATGATTTCAGGGTCTGTACTACCAGAGATTAGCGAGATACACTGCTCAGTGGTACATCCCATATTATTCTCAATAATACTCTTATCAAATGGAAGACCAGCCTCTTTGCACATCTTACCTGCACAGCAAATAACACTAGCAAAAGAGTCAGCAATAGTCCCATCAAAATCGAGCATTACAAGCTTTATTTTCCCCATTATTGTGAAATATTTACAAGTTGTTCGCGATATGCGTTAAGTATTCGTGACTTAGATATAAAACCCTTATATCTATTCTGTTTATCCACCACCGGTAGCATCCAAGTGTGATTCTGATCAAAGCGAGGAAGAACCTCCTGAATCTGCTCCTTCTCAATTATCCTGTCTGGTGGCTGAATCATATATGTTGTAATTGGATTACCCCACTTCTCATGCTTAAACATATCCTCACGCAGATCGTCAAGCTGTACTATACCGAGAAGATGACCGAAATTATCAATTACCGGGAATATGTTTCGTCGTGCAGTAGCGATAATAGAGACCACATCTCCAAGCGTCGCACTCTCACGCAGACGCACAAAGTCATTCTCCATCAGCTCCTCCAACTTCAGAAAAACAAGAACAGACTTATCCTTATCATGAGTCAGAAGTTCACCCTTAGCTCTCAAACGCTTAGTATATATTGAGTCTGGATCTAGATAATAACCCACCGCAAAGGCAATACATGCCACAATCATCAGCGGAATAAAGAGTCCATAACCATTTGAAAGCTCGGCAATAAGGAAGATTGATGTCAGCGGAGCATTCATCACACCCGCCATAACGCCCGCCATACCGACAAGGGTAAATGTTGCAATAGATATTTCCCAACCAAAGCAGAGCTGACAAAATAGAGCTAACGAAGCGCCCGTAAAAGCTCCAACAAAAAGTGATGGCGCAAATGTTCCTCCCACACCTCCAGAGGCATTTGTCGTAGCTGTGGCTATAACCTTAAAGAGCATTGTGGCAATGATGTAAATCAATACCACCCAATCAATATCTTTGAAGGCATAGAAGAGTGAGCGCTCAAAAATAGTCTGTTTATCACCATGCATGAGCGACACAAATGCCTCATATCCCTCGCCATAGAGCGGTGGAAAGAGGAATATTAGCAGACCCAAAACACTACCACCGATAATCCACTTCTTATACTGACTCTTTACTGCGCCAACTCGTCGTCCAATGGCGGCATTTGCACTTGTAAAGTAGTAAGACATAACGCCGCAGATACATCCCAAAAGTATAAAGAGAGGAATCTGCTTAATCTGAAAAGCATCTGCAGGTGAAAGGGTTACAGAGATTATTGGTTCCCAACCTCGCAGCACAATAGCAAGAGTAGTTGCTGTAATAGAGGATATTAACAACGGTATTACACTTGCTGAGGTAATATCAAGCATTAGAATCTCAAGCACAAAGACTACACCCGTAATTGGAGCCTTAAAGATAGATGCCACAGCCGCACCTGCACCACAACATAGTAGCAGTGTAATATTACGGTAGTTTAGCTTTGCAAGTTTACCAACATTTGAGCCAATAGCAGCTCCGGTAAGTACAATTGGAGCCTCGGGACCTACAGAGCCACCAAAGCCGATTGTGGTAGCACCACCAACAACAGATGTCCAACAGTTATGCCCCGCAATACGAGAGCCTCGGCTTGACATGGCATATAGTACGCGAGTAACACCCTCAGAGATATTATCTTTGACGATATACTTCACAAAGAGTGTTGCAAGGATAATTCCAATACCTGGATATATCAGGTAGAGAATATGAAAAGTATCAACATCAAACCAATTGACCAGGCAACTCTTAATAAAGTGCAGTAGCACCTCAAAAAGATATGTACCAAGTCCTGCAAGTGCGCCAACGACAACAGCGAGGATAGCGAGCATCTGTCGCTCGCTCAGTCGCTTTGTCAGTCTTAAAAACCACTTGTAGATCTTCTCTCTACCAGCCGGCTTGATATATTTCGACTCCTCTATAATCTCCATTGTCTACTATTTATGCTCAGCCTTATAACGAGCAGCCTGCTCAGCTATAAGCTCTCGGTCTGCAAAGTAGTTAATCTTCATCGCATCGCGCACATCGTTAAGGGTCTGTGCAGCAACAGCGCGTGCCTCAGCAGAGCCCTGCTCAAGGATACGATATACCTCCTCGATATTCTGCTCCCAATATGCTCTGCGCTCACGGAATGGAGCAAGAAGCTCATTGAGAATTGCAATTAAGAACTTCTTACACTTCACATCGCCAAGACCTCCACGACGATAGTGATCTTTTAGAGCATCAAGATTCTCATACTCTGGAAGATATAGAGCAAAGTGCTCTGGACGGCAGAATGCATCGAGGTATGTAAATACGCAGTTGCCTTCAACCTGACCCGGGTCCTCAACGCGCAGGTGATTAGGGTCTGTATACATACCCATAACCTTCTGCTTAACCTCCTTCTCTGAATCAGAGAGGTAGATGCAGTTGCCGAGCGACTTACTCATCTTAGCCTTGCCATCAGTACCTGGTAGGCGCATACATGCACTATTTGATGGAAGCAGAATCTCTGGTGTTACAAGAGTTTGACCATAGATAGAGTTGAACTTATGCACAATCTCACGAGTCTGCTCAATCATAGGCTCCTGATCCTCACCCACTGGCACAGTTGTAGCCTTGAAAGCAGTAATATCTGCCGCCTGTGAAATCGGATAGGTAAAGAAGCCCACTGGAATACCCTTCTTCTGTGTGGTATCACCCTCAGAGACCTCCTCCGAAAAACCTCGCATCTTAATCTCGGTCTTTACAGTCGGATTACGCTGCAGACGAGATACTGTCACAAGGTTCATATAGTAGAATGCAAGCTCACACAACTCAGCTACCTGCGACTGAATAAAGATTGTCGAAATATTTGGATCAATACCGCAAGAGAGATAGTCAAGTGCAACCTCAATAATATTCTGACGTACCTTATCTGGATTATCAGCATTATCTGTCAACGCCTGGGCATCGGCAATCATAATAAAAATCTTCTCAAACTCGCCAGAGTTCTGCAACTCAACGCGACGAGAGAGTGAGCCAACGAAATGACCTAAATGTAAGCGACCAGTTGGGCGGTCACCGGTAAGTATAATCTTTCCCATTCTTTATCTTAATTAATTATGTTTTAATCCTACAAAGATAGGTAGAAGAATTCAAAAAGCAAAATGATTTAACACTATCGAGCATTTGGCTCACACTGAGCAAGGCAGTAGTTGCGCAAATCCTCCCAACGGTAAAATGGATAATTATCCGATTTTACCGGAATGCGAATATCGCGCTCACTATGCAAAATACGAACAAGTACATCGCCCTTCTTGTTACGATAGAAGATAAACTGTACGTTGACAGACATAGATGTTACACGGCTATCACACCACACCTCTGGCAGACGCTCAATCTCGGCAAATGACACTCGACCATCACAACCCTCAGCGTGCATAATTGCCAACAAAGGAATTACCGCCGAATCATGACCAAAGCGCAATGTAGCAGCCTGGTCAGCTGTTTTACCAGAGATTACATCATCTGCACGCTCAATAATATCTCTAAGGAGTAGCTTGCCATCTTGATTACGCACGTCACCAAAGTCAATTGATGGACCATAAGTAAGGTAACGACGAATATTGAACAGATGCCACATATGATAACGCTCAGGCTCTGTAAAAATATCGTGCAACTCTGGCAGATTATCAAAGTTCTGAACAATCATTGCCAAGTCGTGCATATTACCCATAAAGAGGTGAGTATCAGTACTGTTATACACCTTACAAATCAACTTAAAAGCATAATCATAGTCATTAAACAGACGACAAACAAAGGCCTTATCGTCTGTCTGCTGCTGCTGATACTTCTTTGCCATTGTGCGTGCAGTCTTATAGAATGTATCCATATTTTTCTCAGGACGAGTAATATCTATATCATGCGCACTAGCATAACGAGTGATACTAAGCGCAGGGTGAATCTCCTTCAATCGCTCTGTAAAGGCAGCCATACTTATTACGCTACGCACAGAAGGGGATGAGAAACAGGTTATATTTTGACGACTCTTAGCAATAAAGACCTCAGGATAGAGTGTTGCCATACGCTCAGCAATACCCTTATGCTCTCGCTCGCCGCGTGGTGAAAGGTCACCCGCACGCATATGCGCATCGTCAGCAATAATACGTACTCGCTGCATAAGGCTCACACCGAGCTCAGTGAGCTTACCATCCTTATAGGCCTGCTCCAAAAGCTCAGCTGGTTGATCGTACTTCTCTTGAGCGGTCTGGTAACGAGAGCCATGGCGGCCATAGTGTGAGATATAGAATGGCTTATACCCCTTTGGCGGTGCTACAGGCTTCTGCTCAGTAACCATATAGGCAGTATAGATACCACCTGCCATGTTTGGATTTGCCGCAATCTGCTCTCGCATTGTCTGCGCCATAGCTGAAGAGGCAAACAGAAGAGAAATGATAAGTAAAAATCGTCTCATAATTATATTTTAGTTAGGTTATTTAATACGCTCTATAAACCTTGCAAATTTATGAACTAATTTCGGTTTTTCAAACATTTAATGGTTAATGTTTAGATTAATTGGCAAAATGGCGTAAAGATTTGCGCAATATCATTTTTTTTTATACCTTTGCTCTGAGTAATAAGCATAAATTTATGACTATCATCCAACTTGAGTATCTTCTTGCAGTAGCAAACTTCGGCAGTTTTTCTATCGCTGCCGACCACTGTTTTGTCACCCAACCATCTCTGAGTATGCAGATTAAGTCTCTGGAGAGCGAGCTTGGTGTGATGCTCCTTGACCGAACCAAGAAACCCGTTGTTCCAACAGAGGCTGGTGAGGTTGTGCTACAACAGGCACGCGAGGCTTTAAGGGAGTATAACTCTATCAAGGAGGTGGTTTTACAATTCAAAGGCGAGATAGCAGGTAGGATTCGCTTAGGTGTTATTCCGACTATCGCTCCATATATGTTACACAAGTTTATCCCAGAATTTCTATCGCGCTACCCCAAGGTAGAGCTAGAGGTTCGTGAGATGCACACTGAGGATTTGGTAGAGCAGATGAATCGTGACCGTATAGATGTAGCACTAGTTGCGGGTGGTACTTGTGGCGACGAGTTTACAGAATACGAACTCTTTGACGACCGCTTTTATGCCTACGTGTCGCCGACAAATTCACTCTACAAAAAGAGTAATATTCTAATCTCTGACATTGATATGCGAGAGCTTGTTCTCCTAAGTTCCGGAAACTGTATGCGCGACCAAGTGTTGGAGTTATGCCAGTCACACAAAAGTGCACAATCTCGCTACTACTTTGAGTCAGGTTCGCTTGACACACTTATGCGTATAGTCGATTGCACAAACAACATCACAATCATCCCTGAGATGGCCATCGAATATATTGGCAAAGAGCACTCTCGTCAAATTAAATCACTTATCAAGGGTGCATATTCACGAAAAATTGCCCTTGTCGTGCGCCGCACATATGTCAAGCACTCTATTGTCGACGCTCTACAAAAGACCATTCTCGACTGCGTAAAACACTAGGAAGTTTTATATACACAAAAAAAAGCCTCTCAGAACAAACTGAGAGGCTTTTTACATATCTTATTGAATTACTTTAGCGCTGCAAGCTGCTCGCGGATAGCGGCAATCTTTGCCTCAGCATCTGCCTGCTTAGCACGCTCATTTGCCACTACCTGAGCAGGAGCTGAGTTTACAAAGCGCTCGTTAGAGAGTTTCTTCATTACTGAAGCAAGGAAGCCCTCATAGTAAGCAAGGTCCTTCTCAAGCTTTGCAATCTCCTCCTCTACATTTACATTATCACCCATAGGGATAAAGTACTGTGTAGTCTTAACAATAAATCCCGCATCGGTAGGATTCTTCTCAGTAACCTCTGTAACAGCTGAAAGGTTACCCATCTTAACAATTACAGCCTCTGCCTCGCGAGGATAGTTTTCATCCACGATAACCTTAAGTTCAAGAGCCTCCTTCTGTGCAAGGTTCTTCTGCTTACGGATATTACGGATATTAGAGACAACCTCCTGTACAAGAGCAAAACGAGAGAGAAGAGTCTCATCTGCAACCTCGGCCTTTGGCATTGGGCTAACCATAATAGACTCACCCTCAGCACGAGGTGCAAGGTCCTGCCAAATCTCCTCAGTAACAAATGGCATAAATGGATGGAGTACAAGCATCAACTGCTCAAAGAACTCCTTTGTCTGCTCTACGGTAAGCTTATCAGCTGGAGTGCCGTATGCCGGCTTAACAATCTCAAGATACCAACCACTAAAGTCATCCCAGAAGAGCTTGTACGCAACCATAAGAGCCTCAGAGATACGATAGTTCTTGAAGTTCTCCTCAATCTCTGCAAGAGCAGCATTTAGCTTAGCACGGAACCAAGCTACACCTGCCGCATTATTCTCACTCTGGGCAAGATTCTCATCTACGTTCCAACCGTTAATTAGGCGGTAGGCGTTCCAAATCTTATTACCAAAGTTACGACCCTGCTCACAGAGTGTATCATCAAACATAAGGTCATTACCAGCACTTGAGCAGAGCATCATAGCCACACGAACACCGTCAGCACCATACTTAGCAATAAGGTCAAGTGGATCAGGTGAGTTTCCAAGCTGCTTACTCATCTTACGACCAATCTTATCGCGAACGATACCTGTAAAGTATACATTGCGGAATGGCATCTGACCGCGGTACTCATAGCCCGCCATAATCATACGAGCCACCCAGAAGAAGATAATATCTGGACCGGTAACGAGGTCGTTTGTAGGATAATAATACTTAATCTGCTCATTATCAGGATTGCGAATACCATCAAAGACTGAAATTGGCCACAACCATGAGCTGAACCATGTATCAAGTACATCCTCATCCTGACGTAGATCTGCTAGTGTAAGCGAGTTATCACCACTCTTCTGCTGTGCAAGAACAAGAGCCTCTTCAGCAGTCTCAGCTACCACATAACCACCCTTAGGAAGGTAGTATGCAGGAATACGCTGACCCCACCAAAGCTGACGGCTGATACACCAATCCTTGATATTCTCCATCCAGTGACGGTATGTATTCTTATACTTCTCTGGCACAAAGCGGATTACATCCTCAAGCACAGCCTTTGTCGCAGGCTTAGCAATCTCCGACATAGACATAAACCACTGCATAGAGAGTTTAGGCTCGATAGCCACACCTGTACGCTCAGAATAACCAACATTATTTGTATAGGCCTCAGTCTTCTCCATAAGTCCTGCAGCCTCAAGATCCTTCTCAATCTGCTTGCGACACTCAAAGCGATCCATGCCAACATAAAGACCCACCTTGTCGTTAATTGTACCATCATCGTTAAAGATGTCAATAGTCTCAAGTGCATACTTCTCACCAAGCATATAGTCGTTCACATCGTGCGCAGGGGTTACCTTCAGAGCACCGGTACCGAACTCAATATCAACATACTCGTCACGAATAATTGGAATAGAGCGACCAACAAGCGGAACAATTACACGTGCACCCTCCGGAATATCGGCATATCGAGGGTCGTTAGGATTAAGACACACAGCGCTATCACCCAAAATAGTCTCTGGACGAGTTGTTGCAACGATGATATTGCGGTCTGTACCCTCAAGCTTGTAGCGCAGGTAGTATAGCTTACCCTGCGACTCCTTGTATATTACCTCCTCATCAGAAAGAGCCGTCTTTGCAGATGGATCCCAGTGAACCATGCGCACACCTCGGTAAATCTTACCCTTATTGTAGAGGTCACAGAATACCTTGATAACGCCATCGGTGCGAGCCTCATCCATTGTAAAGCAGGTACGGTCCCAGTCGCATGAAGCACCGAGCTTGCGGAGCTGACTTAGGATAATGCCACCATGCTTCTCCTTCCACTCCCAAGCATGAGCAAGGAACTGCTCGCGGGTAAGTGACGACTTATCTATACCCTCAGCCTTGAGCTTAGCTACAACCTTTGCCTCTGTAGCGATACTTGCGTGGTCGGTACCTGGCACCCAACAAGCATTCTTGCCGAGCATACGAGCACGACGCACCAAAACATCCTGAAGAGTGTTGTTGAGCATATGTCCCATATGGAGCATACCTGTCACATTTGGTGGCGGAATAACGATTGTATAAGGCTCACGCTCATCTGGCTCTGAATGGAAAAGATTGTGGTCTACCCAATAGTCGTACCACTTCTGTTCAATCTCCTGTGGAGTGTACTTATCTGCTATCTGCATAACTATATTGTTTTTGTATTTTACTTCACACAACAATTCAACTTGCAAAGATAGTAACTTTATTGTAAAAAAGCGCTTTTTATACTATTATTTATACTGAAAAGGTAAATTTTAACGTTTAAGTATTGAACTAAGAATAAAAAGTATTATCTTTGTACGATTATAACTGTACCCATATTGGGTAGTAGATTAAACAGAATATGAAAAAAGAAGATTTCGATATTTTATTTGACGAAAAGGGTTTTCCTACGGAACTTGCCGATAGAAAAATCCAGGCTATACCTATCATCTCTGGCGATGATGATACGGAAGAGCATACTAATTTACCTGATGTGTTACCAATTCTCACACTGCGCAATTCAGTCCTCTTCCCCGGTGCTGTAACCCCTATCACTGTAGGCCGAGAGAAGAGTATGACCCTTGTGCGTGCCGTAAATGCAGGCGATGGTCTGCTCGGTGCTGTACTTCAGCGCAATCCTGAGATTGAGACTCCTACGCCTGATGACATGTATCGTGTAGGCACAGCAGCGCGTATTCTTAAGATTCTCGAGATGCCAAATGGCAATCTTACCGTTATTCTCTCTGGTCTTGAGAAGATTGAGGTTGGCGAGTATATAACCACAGAACCATTCTTCAAGGCGACAGTAACCCCTCTGCTTGATTCTGCTCCAGACAAGAACAATCCGGAGTTCAACGCCCTTGTAGAGGCTGTGCGTGACACTGCGCTACGCATTATAAGCATTTCGCCAACAATGCCTAAAGAGGCGACCTTTGCAATTAAGAACATAGACTCCCATCGCGGAACTATTAACTTTATCTGTTCTAACCTTGAGTTCTCTGATGATGACCGTCAGGCACTTCTTGAGGCTCCGGGCTTGCTTGCTCGTTCTCGTAAGTTGCTTGAGATTTTGATTCGTGAGCAGCAGCTCCTTGAGCTTAAGCAGGAGATTCAAGAGAAGGTAAAGACCGAGATAGACAAGCAGCAGCGTGACTACTACCTCCAGCAGCAGATGCGCACAATCCAGGAGGAGCTTGGTGACGATGTAAACGGCGACGTTGAGAAGTTGCGCGAGGCAGCTAAGAAGAAGGTTTGGAAAAAGGAGATTGCCGAGATTTTCAACAAGGAGTTGGCGAAGCTCGAGCGCCTTAATCCTGCTATTGCTGAGTACTCGATCCAAATGACATACCTCAACCTGATGCTTGATCTTCCATGGGATGAGGTTACAAAGGATAATCTCGACCTCAGCTGCGCACGAGAGCAGCTTGATGCCGACCATTTTGGCCTTGAGGAGGTTAAGGAGCGTATTCTTGAGCACCTTGCTGTAATCAAACTCAAGGGTGACCTTAAGTCGCCAATTCTCTGCCTCTATGGCCCTCCGGGAGTTGGTAAGACATCGCTCGGAAAGAGTGTAGCCACAGCTTTAGGCAGAAAGTTTGGCAGAATAGCACTTGGTGGATTGCACGACGAGTCTGAGATTCGTGGACACCGCCGTACATACATTGGAGCTATGCCTGGTCGCGTAATTGAGACCATTAAGCGTTGTGGCTCATCAAACCCAGTCATTATTCTTGACGAGGTGGATAAGATGACCGTCTCTAACCACGGCGACCCATCATCTGCACTACTTGAGGTTCTTGACCCTGAGCAGAACACTACTTTCCACGACAACTATCTTGATGTGGAGTATGACCTGTCAAAGGTTCTATTCATCGCCACAGCTAACGATGTTAATGCCATCAATCCGGCTCTGCGTGACCGTATGGAGCTGATAAATATCTCTGGATATGTCCTTGAGGATAAGATTCAAATTGCCAAGAAACATCTTATCTCTAAGCAGAGCGAGGCTCACGGTCTCAAAGAGGGAGATATGACATTAACCGACCAAATTCTGCAGCAGATTATCTCCGACTACACTCGTGAGTCAGGTGTACGTTCACTTGACAAGTGTTTGGCTAAGATAGCTCGTCTACGAGCAAAGAATATAGCCTTTGAGGAGGAGTATAATCCTGAAATCTCTGCTGAGGATGTTGTACGTATACTCGGCAAGGCTAAGTATATCAACGACCAGTACGAGATAAAGGATATGGTTGGTGTAGTTACAGGTCTTGCATGGACAAGCGTTGGTGGAGATATATTATACATCGAGTCAATTCTAACACCGGGCAAGGGCAAGCTCTCACTGACTGGAAATCTGGGCGACGTGATGAAGGAGTCTGCAACTATAGCATTTGAGTGGGTCAAAGCGCACCATGCAGAGCTGGGAATTGACGCCGAGAAGTTTGAAAAGTATGACCTTAACATCCATGTACCAGAGGGTGCAACTCCAAAAGATGGTCCAAGTGCAGGCATTACGATGATTACATCTATTGTATCTACATATACAGGTCGCAAGGTGTGTGAGCGCATTGCTATGACGGGTGAGACTACTCTACGCGGTCGTGTAACAGCTATTGGTGGTCTGAAGGAGAAGGTTCTTGCCGCTAAGCGCGCGGGCATACACACAATCCTTGTTCCTGAGCAGAATCGCAAGGATGTTGAGGAGATAAAGAGTGAGTACCTAGAGGGTATTACCTTCCACTATGTAACAACAAACGAGCAGGTGCTTGAATTAGCATTACAGAAATAACATGAAATACATTGCAATTATTCCAGCTCGATACGCAAGTACACGTTTCCCGGCAAAACCACTTGCTAAACTGGGTGGTAAGTTGGTTATTGAACGCGTATATGAGCAGGTTGTCGGCACGCTTGATGATGCAGTTGTCGCTACTGACGACGAGCGTATATACAATGCCGTTAAGGCATTCGGAGGTAAGGTAGAAATGACCTCAACAGCACACCGTAGTGGCACAGACCGCTGTTGGGAGGCGTACCAGAAGCATGGCGTTGAAGCTGATGTGGTTATAAATGTTCAGGGCGATGAACCCTTTATTCAGCCATCACAACTCCTTGCTCTTAAGGCGTGCTTTGACAATCCAACAACCGATATTGCAACACTTGTAAAGCCATTCTCTGCAGAGGATGGCTTTGCCGCTTTAGAGAATCCAAACTCACCTAAAGTAGTGGTAGACAGCACAATGCATGCGCTCTATTTCTCTCGTTCAGTTATACCATATCTGCGCGGCGTAGAAAAAGAGCAGTGGCTAACAAAGCATACATTCTATAAGCACATCGGTATCTACGGTTTCCGCACAAAGGTACTTGGTGAGGTTACTGCCCTACCACAGTCATCACTTGAAATTGCCGAGTCGCTAGAGCAGTTGCGTTGGCTTGAGAATGGGTACAGAATCGGAGTCGGCATATCAGATGTGGAGACCATTGGCATTGACACACCCGAGGACCTTGCTCGCGCAGAGGAATTTTTGAAAAATCTAAAACACTAATACATTATGAAGAAGAACCTTTTAACATTGCTTATGGCTGTAGCTATGATAGCAACAGCAAATGCTGAATGGAAAATTGCAGGTGACAAAATCAGAACATCGTGGGCTGAGAATATTGACCCACAGAATGTGCTACCGGAGTATCCTCGTCCACAGCTTGAGCGCGGTGAGTGGGTAAACCTCAATGGCCTTTGGAACTACGCTATTACCGACCTTACTGCAGCGCAGCCAACCACTTTTGACGGTCAGATTCTCGTTCCATTTGCGGTGGAGAGTGCACTCTCTGGTGTGCAAAAGCGCATTACAAAGGATAATCTCCTCTGGTACAGCCGTACATTTACCGTACCTACTTCATGGGCTTCAAAGCGCGTTATGCTCAACTTCGGCGCTGTAGACTGGAGTGCTGATGTATATGTGAACGGCACCCTTGTAGCCAGCCACACTGGCGGTTATGCACCATTCTCAGCAGATATCACTGCAGCCCTCAATAAGAAGGGCGCACAGAGCCTTGTTGTTCGTGT
>JAEIGA010005189.1_pt1 | contig 19995 bp, 23 predicted proteins | sample 9270691 | NCBI WGS metagenome assembly JAEIGA01 (sample SAMN17057246, study PRJNA624740) | gut metagenome | biome: biome; isolation source: fecal sample | host: Bos grunniens | place: China: Xizang | collected 2019 | reverse complement strand
TCTTCAATCTATGATGTCTTAATAGGACAAAATACTAAAGTCCTTCAACTCAATTCTAATGCAACCGCTTCTCCAGATGTGTACAATGAATTGTACGAGTATGCCACGAAAAGAAATCTGCTGTTTCGACTGGTACTTGCTTTCCATGAGGAATTCATGACTTTGGAAAGATATAAGAAACTCATAAGCAATCTAGACTTTAATCCTGTTCCTCAAATGGTACAGACAGAATACAACCATGTGCTTGTGAAAAAGTTCAAAGAATTGTTTCCCCATTCTACAATATCAAAAGTAAGAAAAGTTGGTGAGCCCTCTTCCGCTATAAGAAATCCAGATGGCTTCTATGTTATGCAATGTGGAAAAGAACCTCATCAGAAATTAAAATAGGAGAAATACTATGTATAAACTTTCAGATTTCAGAGAAGTCCTGATTGAGCAGGCTGTTTGTAACTTTCACTGCAAATATTGTCATTCTGGTTTCAGCGATGGCTCTAACTGTCACACTTTCAAAACCAAGTTTGACAAAGAGTGGTGGGAGAACAATGTCGAACTGGTTCCTGTAGAGCATATTGCAATATGGGGCGGTGAGCCTTTTGCCAACTTCAAGGTCGTTTCTGAAATAGTTGAATATCTGAAACCTTATGTCGGAACTTTCACTATGATTTGCAACGGTTCACTTTTTGACCTTGAGAAGGCAAAATGGTGTATCGAGAACAATGTGCGAGTTCATTTCTCACATGACTTCTCAGACCAGGCAATCCGTGGAAAAGACTTCTTGAAAGATGAGAAGTTTTGGGAAGCTTGCAGGTACATGAAGGAACATCACAATCCACTTTACGGTCAGCCAGAATGGAAGATAAGCCTTCAGAGGGTAGTTCACGGAAGTATGAGCGGGTTTGAGGCCGATGTGGAATATTTGGAACAATTGCCCAAAGAATTCGATTATGTTTTCTCAACAGCCATTCAACGAGGAGAGAACATGCCTGATGAGTTTGTTTGGAAAGCTGACGATTTGATTCCTTACTACAAGTCTCTCATGCAGTATGTCATTGACAAAAAGCCGCTTGCAAAATATTTCTATTCAAACCTTATCAAGAGACATTTCAGACGGTATTTTGACCTTTCTGTTAAATTCACTTGTGCCCCGTTGAATCACATTGCCGAGGGAGAAATGCACTCAATAAGTGCTTCAGGAAAACTGTATTTCTGCCACGCTCAGAATGAGTTTGACAGAGGTATTCATGTCAACGAGGACTGTAAGACTTGCAAATGGGCAAAAGGTTGCATGGGTGCTTGTGGCGTAATGAAACAGAAAGTTCCTTGCTCAGAATGGAAGAAGCTGCACGAAGTTCTTTATGATGAGATTGACGCTTTTGTCAAGAAAGTATGTCCAGAAGGAACACCTCATAAATTTGGACCTATTAAAGACGCTGTAAAGAATTATCTTCACTGGTGATAAAAAACACCCTCTCAGAGCCTTATATCGTGGTTTTGAGAGGGTTTTTCTTTGTAGTTGGTATAAACATATCACTTTAATGAAATTGACTTGTCTATGACAATCCTCAACAGTCTCAGAAAGTGTTTCAACAATTTTTCTAATATTTTTCAATATGAAAGATTTGACAATTGGAATACCGGCGTATCACGCTGAAGAATTAATTTGTGATGCATTGGCTTCAATACAGATTCAAACATGTGTTGAAAGAATCAAAGTTGTTATTGCACCAGACGACCCAAAAGATAATTACACCAAGGTTTTAAAATATTTTCCGAATCTTGAAATTAAAATCCTTAAATGCAAAGAGAATACAGGTCCAGGTCTTGCTCGTCAAAGAATTCTTGATGCATGTGATACTGAATGGATTTCCTTTATGGATGCTGATGATGTTCTTTACAATCCTTTTGCGATTGAACAATTGTTTTCAACAATCGAGGATGATACATTTTTTGCAACAGGATATGTTGCAGAGGAAATGTACGAAGGGTGTGAAAACAGAATAAATGTGCACACTGACATTCTCAACGCTTATGTAAACGGACATCTTTTCAACATGAATTTTATAAGGATGCACGACATAAGGTTTTCATCATTGAGGTCTTGTGAAGATGCTGAATTCATATTGAAGTTCATATTTTTTTCACGCAAACTTGACATTAAACTTAAACAGATTTCAGAAATAGTGTATCTTTGGAGGAATACCAAAAATTCAATAACACATGACCGACTAAACGAACATCTTTGTCCTCAGCACACTTATGATTTGAACGAAATAAATAAAGTTCAATCTGCAATAAACAATTGCAAATGGCTTGAAGAGCATCATGAAAATGAAGACAACATCGTTGAATATCTTGTAAATCATCTTGTAGAAAGATATTTCACATGGCATAAATCAACAATATACAACCCAATGTTCACTGAGCAGATAATTTTCTGTGAAAAATGGCTTTTCGTAAAGACGCTTGCGGATAAAAATATTCCGAATGCCCTTATTTCAAAACTTTATGCAAAACATAATTCATGTAACACAAAATTTTTTGAAGACAGTGTTCCTTCACTTTCATTCCCTGACTTTATGAAAAAAGTTCTTTCTACTGAATATCGTGGAAAAGAAGAACTTCTTGAAATACGTTCCAAATATCCTTCGGATGTAATTGAATATGATTTGTCCAGAGGATTCGATATTGACGGATTTGACTTGTAATTAAAAAGTGGTTTTTATTGAAAAACCACTTTACAATCTTTTTAATTTGTGTTACATTGTATTCATAAGGCAACGGAGTTGCTGATAAATTATTTTTAGGCAGGTATCTACTATGACACAATTGGAACTTTGGCAGAAATTACAGAACTGTATCAAAGAAAACGGAAAATTTCCATCTGTAAAGACATTCTCGATTTATTCTGGAGTAAAGGTGGAAATTCTTTTCAAGATTTTCAATCGCTGGGCAGAGGAAGGAAAGCTGATTAAAAATGGAACTCATTATCATGTTGAAGGTAATGAATATAAACCAACGGTTAAAGAAATTCCTCAACTCGTCAAACAGGGTGACGTTTCAACCGTTAAAAAGATTGTAAAAGGATTTGCACTTGTTCTTGGATTGATTCTTACGGCAGTTTCAATACATTTCACTTTTGAATTCAACAAACTCTCACTTCCTACAGTCTGGGCATTTTTACTTTCAATGTCTACCGTACTTTTCATGAATGTTGCGTTTGTTGTAAGGGGAATGACTGAGAATGCAATTAAAAGACAGTTGATTATTCTTTTGTGGTTTCTTGGAATTTTCTATTCAGTATTTACTGCGGTTTCAGGTCAGTTCAACGACCAGAGAAAATATGTCGCAAGTGATACAACTGTTAAGACGGTGAATACAAAAAAGATTTTGGAAAAGGAATTGAAATCTTTGGAAACCAAACAGTCTGAACTCATTCACTGGCGTGAACTTGAAAAGGAATATTCATTGAATCCTGATTTAAAAACTGAAAATCCCGGAACATGGAAATCAATCAAATCAGGAATTAAAGAACTTTCTGAAGTTGAAACTAAAATTTCAGAGACAAATGAAAAACTTATTTCTAATATCAATAATATGGACAATGAGAACCGGAACGTATTTTCTTGGATTGAAAGCGTAACGGGTAAAAGCAGTGATTTAATTCAATTTCTGATTATCCTGTTTCCAGCACTTTTCATTGATTTGTGTTCAAGTGTTCTTATTGATTTTGCATTAGGAGAAAACAAATGGAAAAAGCAAAAATAAATCATGACGAATTGCGTAAGGTAAATCTTGAAGTCATTAAGTCAATCAAGAAACATCTTCACAAACCAAAGCAGACAAAGAACCTTTTTTATCTTCCGCCTTATGAAAGGGGCTTGATTCTTTGTGCCATAAAGCATCTTCGGGATTTGTATTTTGACCCTGAGGTGGACATCGCAAACCTTAACATGAGTGTTCACAATCACGTTTCAAATATCAGAAAGGGGGTTTTCAATGAATCGGAAGTTAATGGAGAAACAGCTGGCATCACTGTTTCAGGTGAGTAGTTTGCTTGAAGGTACCAGTTGCTGTGAACTACCGACAGCCTAAAGGCTGTCAGCTTCCTGTTTTCGCTTCATCGACTTAACTTGCGGTATCGAATATGAGTTCAATACTGTAGAGGCCAATGTCTCAGCGGAGGCTTGTTCCAAGCACTCAGCTCTCTTTATCGAGCCAAATAGTTTTACGTTTTTGGCGGCATGAACATCTCTATCTTCTGTATATCCACAGCTACAATTGTAGATTCTATCCGCAAGGGTGATTTCTTTATTCAAGTTACCGCATTTTGGACAGTATTTTGTAGTGGGAAGTTTTCTAGAAATTTTGAAACTTCTACCTGATTTTTCAAGCATTACGAGTTTCGATTTAATCCTTCCAAGATAAGAGTGCTGGATATTTCTAGCAAATCCTTTGTTGAACTTTCTCCATTTTGAAATCATTTCATCTTGAAAATAAATTACATCGTAATTTTTCAAGAGATAAGAAATCAATTTGTTTGATTCATCGTTCCTTTTATTTGTGAGATGTTCATGTTCCTTCTGAATCTGATTTAAGCATCTGTAGTATCGCTTTGAGCCTTTCTGTTTCTTCATAAGTTTTCTTTGGAGAAATTTCAGATACTCACTTTCTTGCACACTACAGTTAAACTTTTCACCATCAGAAGTGATAATGTTATCTTTAATTCCAAAATCAAGGCCTACTTCTTTGTTTGTGAGTTTTCGGTTGAACTGTGATTTTGGAACACAGACTGAAACTTTAATGTATATTCCAGAAGCCTTCTTAATCAGATTTGCATTGGCAATCTCAAAGCCTGGAATGTTTATGAACTGTTCAAGACCGTAGACACTTAATCTTCTAAAGAACGGAATTGAAACTGTTTTAGAATTCACAACTTTCAGCATTCCTGTTCTCAAAGGAACACAGTTGCAATTTCTTCTAAACTTTAATTTTCCAACAGTTCTTCCTGATTGTTTTGCTTTAGAAAGATTGATTATGTCCTGTTTTATGTTATCTATGATTGTCTGATGTATGCCAGTCTGAATGTCAAGTTTTCGCTCTACGACATTATGGCCTTTATCAAAGTTCTTAATAATTCGATGTTCTTTATAAACATACTTGAAAACATCATCAGAAGCTATTACGTCATTCTGAATCCATTTTGCTTGGACAAACATAAAGTTTAATTTCTCAAATGCTTCCTTTGAAGTATGATGACAGTTCACTTTCAGTTCATAGACTTTAAGAATTTGATTTTTTCTACGCTCACGAGTTTCTAGTAATGTCTGTTTTATCTGTTCATTCTTTGTCATACTTCATTTATAAATATACAAATTATTACTAAGAATGTGAAGTGTTAGTAATAAAATTCTATAATTAAATTATAGGAGTTAGGAGCGATTCATAAGGCGACCCTAAAGGGTCGCATCTTTCTCGCTCCGTTTATTGTAAAAATTGTGTGCCGGAAATGCGGCGAGGTTTTCATTCCTAGACCTCGTGATGTTCTTAGAAGAGGATTTCATCACACTTGCAAGGAGGTGGTTCAAAATGTTTAATAAAAATTCTTTTGTGGAACTTCCAACGGTGAAGGGTTATTCCGTTCACATTAGAAAAAATGCAATTGTTAGGGTTTGGAATGATGATGGGATTACTGCAATCATGTATACTTCAGGAGCCGTTGACCATATCAAACTTTCACTTTCAGAAACATTGAAGAGGCTCAAATGAAGATAAGGTGTTGCAAATGTGAGAAGGAAATTCCATCTTTTGAAGAAAGCATCACGATTAATGATGAAAACATCTGTCTTCAATGCTACACTAAGGAGAAATTGAAATGTTCACAAGATTCACTTTCGGAACATTGTGGGGAATTCTCGTCACAACAACAGGAGAAATCTTCGTCAGGCATTATGAAAGTCTAGCAACAATCATAATTTATGTTACAGCTTGTTTCACAGGAACAGTTTTCTTGTCTAAATTTGCACACGACAATTTCAAAGATTGAACTTCAACCTCCCTATATATTTATATGTAGTGGAGGTTTTTCATGTCTAAAGAACTTTGGTTGAAAAGAATCAGAAATGTTGCTGGTCTCCTTGGTATGATTTTACCTTGGATTGCTTTAATTGGTGCCTTTCTTGCCGGACCTTTTGAATGGTCGTTTTGGAAAAATCTTTCCATATCAGAAACATATTATGTTACTCCGGCTTTGGCTGCAATCCTTACTTCGGCAAGCGTTGTTCTTTTGTGCTATGACGGATATGAACTCAAAGACAACATCATTACTACTGCATCAGGCATATTCGGAATGATGATTGTCCTTTTCCCATGTGATTGCGGGATAGCTGAATCAAATGTAGGTTATTTTCAGATTGATGTTGAAATATCAAATAAAATTCACTGTTTTTCAGCAGCAGTATTTTTCGTACTTTTGGCAATAAACAGTCTTTTTCTTTTCACACTTGGAGAATCAAATACAGAGAAAAAGAAAAAACGAAATCTAGTATATAGAATATGTGGAATCGGAATGATAGCTTCTATGCTGCTGGTGATTATACCAGTTTCATTTCCGGCTAAAACTTTTGTTGTTGAAGCCCTGGCTTTAAGTTTCTTCGGTGTAAGCTGGCTTGTTAAGGGTGGATTTTTGGGTATTTTGGTGGACGATAATGATTGAGTTTTCACAAGATTTAAGTAAGAAACTGTATGGTAAAAATGCAATTGTTCAGAGGGTGTGCACCAGAATAGCACACACTACGGCTGACATACCTTATTATGAAAAGGGTATAGATATTTTTGAATTTACTTACGGAAGTCAATCAGCGGCAATTCGTCTGGGATTGCGTGATTTTGGGGTTAATGTTCAGACTTCTTCAGATAATTCGAGAATTAAAGTATATGATGTAATCGTAGACACTGAAAAAGAAGGAGTACAATGAGATGTCATTTTTAAGTCAATTTTCTAGTAATTTCACACCGGAAGAGCGTGGAACGGAATTATACAGTTTGTGGTCACAAATTGGTGCCAATGCTGAAAAAGCATATTTGGAAACTCAGACTCAGCTCAATGCGGAAATGTCTGACATCAATACGTTCAGTGAATCAACCACACGCTCTTGGCTTGCTTTCTTTTTGAAGAAAGTTCCGTATAGAATAACATCACGACTCCCTGCAACACTCAGCACTGTCGGTAAGACGTTCGTGGGTCAGGTAACCATGAAAGCCGGTGAAACACTTAAAGATTCAAACGGCAAGTCGTGGGTATTGCTTAATGAGATTCAGATGTTTTCTGAATCAACCCGTGACGTTGAATTGGTTCAGGGTAAATTGGTAACTGTCTCTGGTACATTCAGTTCAATCATTAAAATTCAAGCCAATAATCCTGATATGGATTTCGTAAGGCTTTGGAAGGAAGATTACAACAGTGACGGAACCCTCAAGAAATCAAGTGAGATTCAACCGGTAACTTTTACTTCATCGTATGATTCCCTTAAATACAAGGGCTCGTGGTCTCCTGTTCCAAGGTGGTCTCAGACTACAAATGAAATTAATAATCCTGGTGACATTCCTGTCGAACCTGCATTGGGTTATACTTTCAAATACACTGGTACCACAGTTCCGAATCAGTGGGAATTCAATCATTTCTATCAGTATACATTCTCAGGATATGTGGATTTGTCAGACAGTGCTTATGGTGGAGACCCGAAACTGTATAATGTACAGGAAGGAACCGTTTCCCAATGGATATCGGGAGACATGTACAATGTAACTCAGTCAGGCAAGGCGAAATTTTCAAATGAAGTTGGTGCCGTTGAATATGAATTCAAGCAGGGTGACGTTGTAGTATTTGACGGTGCAAACTGGACACCGATTTCATCAGCTACTGGAATAAATCCCCTGCAATTCCAGAACATGTATGCTCAACCTGGTGTGTATGAGAATTCACCTTCAAACGGTTTTTATGCTTACTATCAGGACGGATTTATTTACATTAAGGTTTTCCTTGGAACTAAGTATGACAATTTGAGCGGTTCGAAATATGTGCTTCAGTATCTCGATTCAGACGGCATTAACGGTGAAATGTCAGCCAAAGACACTATTAAATTTGATTCGGCATTCCCAAATTCAGACCACACCGTGAACGTAGAAGTTGATGTAATTCATACGGAAGGTTCAACAAAAGCCGTAAACAGTCCTACAGGTGGTAAACTTTCACTTATGATTAAGGAACGGCTTTTCTCAGGAATAAACATTTCTTCTGTTCCTGAATATGAAGCATGGTTTAAGGCACAACCGGAAGTTGGTGACTGTATCGTTCTTTCTGATTATGAGCGTTTCATTCGTTCAGGTGCTTCATTTGAAACTGGATTTGAAGTAACGGGTATTGTTCAGGTAATGCTTGTAGACAGGTTTGGCGGAGAGATAGACCCTAAACAGTGGCAAATTCTCAGCCAGAGGATTTCACCATATAAGGACATTGCATACCTTCAAATGACAAAGCCTGTTGCAGTAAGGGATTTCTTCATAGTTGATTTCACTTCAAGTCTCAATGACGGAGAATTTAAAACCTATGCCAAGAACAGCATTGAGCAATGGTTTTCAATTGATTTTCTTCAGCAGCAGGGAGTCTCACTTTTTGCAGAACTGAATCTTTCACAGGTTTTGAAGCATCTTCTTGATAATGATGAGAATGAAGCTACAGGCGTAACAATAGACGCCTATCATTTTGATACCCGAAGTACTACGTCCGGAGGAAACGTCTACGTTGACATGAGCACTGACGGTGAGAAAGTCGGTGACGGATTCTACCGTCTTTATGATGGAGAAACTCTTGTTGATACATACAAAGAATACCTTCAATCTGACGGAACGGCATTGATTTACAGAGGTAGTGACCGGATAGGATTCAGAACGTCTACTTCACTGAACATCACGATTCCTAATTATGATTCTGAGGAAAAGGAATACACTTTGAACATATACATTCCTAGTTCAAATGAAGGTATTCTTTATGTAGGACGTGATGACGGTATACGCAAGCTAGCCGGTGTTGAAATTTATAAGAGCGGAGTACAAATCTGATGATTGAGAAGAAATATATAGATTCTTACGGAACACGAAACACTTCACCCAAGATGCCGATTGAAAAGAAATATGTAGTGGCATTTCTTGATTCGATTCTTAATTCAACTTCTGTTGAAATTATGTATGACCAGTTGAAAAAATATGTCTGGAATGAGGAATATTTCATCGGTCTCCTCTCGTATCACAAGGATTGTAATCTTTTCAATGACATGTCAAAACCTTATCGTGAATTGATTGCATATTCCATGCTGAGGAAAAACGTAGAACTTTTTCAATTTGTATCACAGGCTTTCTTCACGGGTAAGTTTGCATATTTTCAGGAAAGTGGAAAATCAGATAAGATTGTGAATTATACTGATGAACTTGATGATGCTGAAAGTTCGGTATATTTTTACAGGACAAGCACGGAAGACCCTACTACTGACAAATATATTCCTGTATCAGGACAACCATATCCCGTGGGAAATCCCTCATACACGGCTACGAAGACTACAGAAGGTATAATTCCAAAATGGGTTGAAAATCCATACGGCAATTATCAGACTGACGAATACAACCTCAGCACTGATATGAGTGCCGGACGAATCAGATTGTCATTCAAGAATTATTACTGGAATGATGATTTGATTACCGGAAGTATTGGAGGTATTCAGGGTGAATTTACAAACATTCAAACTAGAGGTGAAATTGAAGAAAGCCTTAAGATATTTTACAAATTCATCACAATCGTTAAACCAGCAAGACTTGGACTTGAAACAATCAATACTCCGGCTTGTGTAATATGGACTAAAAAAGAAGGTAACAACGTTGTATTTGATGTCGGAAATTATGGTGGAATGAAGGACGTGTCAGTCGTATCTGGTGGTAATCTTAACGGAATAGTCACCAATCCGACAAATGTAGTATTCAAGATAAATGACCTTAAAGTTGAACTTGATGAAAGCGAGCCCGAAATCATTTCCAGCAGCAATGCTACCCGCATTGTGTATGATGTGGCATATAAACCAAGCCTTCTTACAGACAAGACTATTAACGCAACATTTACTTACAATCACAACGCAACTATTAATTTTAAAATACCCGATGTCATTTACGGCATCGGTAATCCTTTTGTATTCAGATTCATTCTAACCGTCAGGAAATAATTCATTCTTGATGATTTTGACTTCCCTGGCTGACAATTCGCCAGGGTCGTTCTTATTGAAGTCAGCACAAATGTTACAGACTTCAACTTCAAGACCTATTGCGTCAAGTTCCATTCCCAATTTCCTAGCCTTATCCTGTGCCGCTGGTTCATTATCAAAAGCAATGTAAATCTTTTTATATTTATTTCTTAATAATTCTTTTTGAGAAGAAGTAACCGATGTTCCGAGTGAGCATATACAATCATCACCCATTCTGAGAACATCAAAAGGACCTTCAACAAGAATCACTGAATCTTTCCTGCTGTTATCCAAATTAAAGAATATTGTCTTTGGATTTATTTCAGACTTTTCAATGTCAAGATTCTTGTATCTCGGTATTCTGTTTTCATCAATAGTTTTCCTGTCCAATACTGAGCGACCTGTCCAAGAAACAAGTTTTCCTTCATAAAAAATCGGTATTATTATTCTGTAAGACCAGTCACCGAATACACCTCCTCCTTGTATGCCGAATTTCTTCTGAAGATAAGGTACATTGTATTTTCTGTCAGAAAGATATTTCATTTCCATTGGTGTGAGGGTTGTGCTTCCTGGTAATTCGAGATTCGTTCCTTTAGCTACTTTCTTTTCGACAAATGAAATCCCTGTAGTATATCCTTTGAGCATTTTTCGTGCTTCAAAAGGACTTACCCTAAACATTAAAGACAATGCCTCAATGTATGAATGTTTTCCGCATCGCCAGCAGTTATACGCAGGAGAAGTTTCAGAAAAACCACCGTTAAAGTGAGTGTCAGGCGGATTCTTACAGAAAGGACAGTTTATATGTGTCCACCCTTTGTCATGCCTGTACTTGATATTGTGCTTGTCGAAAAGTTTAATGTAATCAATTTGCATGAAATTTACAATTCCTACAAAAAGAATATTAGAATTTCAAAAAGAACCAGCCACCGCCAACGGCGGTTTAATGCTGGAAATTTTTAGGAGGCTTAAAAAATGGTCAATAAAAAAAACTGCATTGATATATTTGAACTACTCACTCACTAAAGACGGGTGAGTAGTTTAACTCTCAACTCCAAAGTGCACCAAGAAGATTCTCACGACTTCTAAAAGCTAATTTTGCTCCGTCCTGTTTGAATCCGTCTTGTTCCATAACAACGAAGTATTTTGTATTGTAGATTGCTACAAGAATCGCAACATGTCCGTATTTGTTGGTTTTGCTTGGTCCCCAGATAAGAACGTCACCCACTGAATAATCGGCTGTAGGAGAATCCAAAGTCACGTTATATTTTCCAGGTTTCTTAATGATGTCTTTTGCTCCGCCGTTTGCACCAAGAGGCGGTGTCTGAGGGAGACCCTTTACATCATCAGTGTACTGACGGAAGAGGTCAACACAATTATGTACCTTGTAATTATTGCAAATATAAGTGTGTGTTCCGTCCGTCTCGATGTTGTAAACTAAAGTTCTGTTTCTTTCCAAAATTTTAGTTTTAATTGTTTGTCTGCTTTTTTTGTTTATAGTTAGCCTGTAAATTGGTTTTATACTTTTTACAACTTTTCCTTTGATTATGGGAACTGAATATCTTTCAGTTTTTCGGATTGTTTTTGTGTCATATCCGAGTTTTATACAAATAGCCTGTAAAGAATACAGTAATGACAAGTTTGTATTTGAAATCACATATCCGTTTCTTTTCTTTGAGCCGTCAGCATTGATAAATCCTTCAAGAATTAAAGCATATTCACGATTTGAAAAAATCAAAGGCAGCCTTTTTTCTTCACTACAATATTTTAAAATAATATCAACAAGTTTTTTATGCTTTCTTTTTAACAATTCAGCGACAAAAGCATTGCTTGTTTCGTGATGTTCTCTTTCCGAGCCGGTCAAATTGAGATTCTTAATAAAGTCTCTTTTTTTAATTCCGTAAGTTATACGGATTTCATCAACTTTATTATCGTGATGTTTTGCGATATTTCCGTCTCCGAGCCAGAACCCAAAGAATCGAAGTTCATTATCTGTCAGTCCGCTTTCAAAATAATTTTCTTTATCAAAAAGCTGTGGTTTTTCTTTAGTTAGATATACTGCTGGCAAGAACTCTCCGTTTGTAAAATAAAATGGATGTTCTTCCGTTACGAAAAAATCTACTAAGTCAGTCCGAATGTGTACAACATCTTTTTCATTTTCAAAAGTCTGTACGACTGTATTGATTTCGTTATTAATACCGATAACTCTATCACCGACTTTTACATCCTGAATAGGCTTGTAAGTCCAATCACTCATTAGCACATAATGATTTTTAGTGAAACACTGAGGACCCCCTGTCTTGTCATAATCAACTTTCTTTCCAAGATAAGTATTGATGAACGTTGTGAGTGACATGCTCATGATAATTCCTCCTAAGCAATGTATGTTATAAGAGTTGAATCCTCAAATTTCTTCTGGTCTTTTTCCAGTTTTGAAGTCCAGTAATCAACTAATGTTTTTGCTTCCTTACCTACACCAAGTGAAGATGCACTCATTTGAAGTTCAGCATTGAATAAGTTGCATCTGTCGAAAAGAACATCTTTGATTGCAGCATATTCGTTGTCATAGAAGTACCATGTGTCAGCATCACGGTCGATGTTCGGAAGATATTCAATCCTCATGAGTTTATTGTTCTTGACCTGAAGTAACTGCCTGCCTTTTTCATCTACGGGCCACAGTTCATAATCTCCACTCAATTCAAGTTGTCGTGACATTAAGCTGAGGTTGGTTCTCAAAGCCAGATAATCGGCTATGCTTGAAAGTGAAGTAAATGTCTGACCGCCGAGAATGTAGGGCATCAACCCAACTTCCGGCAACAAATCATTCAACTGGTCTTCAAAAGTATCAGTATAATAAGCGTTGTTGATTACATCAATTTTGTAAGGCGTGACGTCAACAAAATATCCGCCATTGTAACTCATCACCATTTCAGGCTTAATAAGGATTGCCCTTGGGCAGAATATTACATCATTCATCCAAGATAAAGTTTGCTGAAGCTGGTCTTCCAAATCTTCTTTGTCAAGCAGTGAGGCAATCTTCTTGAACCTTGAGTTTCCTTCCGTGAGAATCTGTTTCTTCGTGTATTTTTTAAGTGATACCATGATACAAAAATATTTAATAGACCCACGAGGATTGGTTTAGAAGGGTTTGTTTTCAAAAATAATAAAAGAATACCAACTGTTGTAAATCGACTTGTCTATGACAATCCTCAACGGTCTGAGGCTATATTCTATTATTTTTATTCAGGAGGTTTCGACAAATGCTGATAAATTTCAACAAAGAGCAGCTTCACTGTGAAGGCAAAGCTGAGGACTTGCACTTCACAATTTGTGATTTGATTTTTAATTATGATTCAGGAATTGTTTCAATAACAGACAAGGCTTCAGGAACACTGATTGACAGATTCGGGGTCGCTGATGAAAATGACATTGTTTCAATTGATTTAGATATTCCGAATAAAAACTGGATTAAGGTGACGAATCTCATCAAACTCTAAAATTAAATCATTATGAAAAAGATTTTGTTGATTTTAATGCTGACTGTTTCAGCAGGACTTTTTGCATGGGATGGTGGATTTCACATTCCGTGCTATCGTTGCAAGGAACTGACCACAACAGTTCACCGTGGATATTCATACTGTCTTGGCTGTCCGATGTGGAGATGCTATGAGGAAGAAGGAAATCCGAAGAACAAGGGTTTCATGGTTTACCGATGTTCTCACGGACATAAAATCCTTATTCCCAAATCTTCTGACAAACGGACAAGAGACATGAATGAAATTCTTGTGGAAGACAGAGACGGAAAAAGAACTCAGCTCTCGACAGTCTCAGAAAAATAACTCCTTTTTTTCGCTCCGGTAGAAATACCGGAGTTTTTTTTTGACAAAAAAAAAACCACTTTACAAAGTTTTTATTCCGTGTTATATTATAGTCATAAAGCAACAGAGTTGCTGAATAATTCTTAAACAGGAGTGAACATTATGAAGAAGATAATTCATCACGAGGATTCTGTACTTCAAAAGGAAAAGGTTTTTGATTGTGACATTCTTGAACTTTCAGAAAAAGAAATCAAATTCCGATGTGACGGAAAAATCTATCAGCAGGAAATTGATACGGTTCTCACTAATCTTTCTGAGAAGAAAAACCTCAAAGTTGGCGGAACATTCCGGATTGGTGAACTTCTCCTCAGTTTGATTGACCCTGTTTAATCTTCCGGATTTGGGATTTCAAGCAGCTGGTCAAGATTGTTGATTGAGAATGATTCATCTGAACTCTTCCCTTTATATGAATATCGATATGAACCTAAAGAATCCTTTACGTTCAAAGTTCCAATCCAATCGTCATTCGGCAATTTAAATTGAATTGCTAAATCAGATTTCGATTGATTATAATTTGATTCCGAAGGTCTGACAATCTTTCCGTATCGTACAACTTCAAATCCAAGGTCTTCCAGTTTTTGAATGTAGTTGTGAGCAGGGAATTCTTCAGGTGGAACATAATTCTTAGCTTTTGAATCGTTCTGCCATATGATGTTGCTGCCCAATAGTCTTGAGAAAACGTGGAATGAACTTGAAGCCATGTTGAGCATTGTTCCGTCTTCATATCCCGTGACATTGCAGCCGTTATACCTTGATTTCTTTTTCTTTTTGAGTGCCTGGGTTACTTCCCATGCAACTCCGTCAGATACTCCATGATACCCTTTGTTCGGAGCAACATTTCCTTCTTCATCTACTGTGAAATCGGTATTTGTTTCTTCATCGGTTGGTTTCGCCTCATCCTCATCTTTTACAGTATTTTCCTCTTCTTTTCTCCACGGTTCATCAACATTCTTTTCATCAGGATAATTCTGATAGAATGAATACGCTTCCTCAGAATCAGTGAATGATTTCAACGGGGCACCTGCTTCATATTCCTCATCAAGAAGCCTCAGGTTGTTTCCGTTCCTGTGGAGAAGTCCGACATAATATTTCTGTTCTGATGGTACGCCAAAAAGAACCTTAAAGTTTGCACCGTCAACATTGTTGTATTTTTCAATGTAACCGACTTTTGCACCGTCATATGATTTTCTGAGGAAATTTTGTGCAGTTTCCTTGTCAATGTCGTCAGTAAAGAAGTCAGTGAATTTCTTTATGTTCTTCCTTATTTTTTCATTACGCTCACGTTTTTTCTGTTCCTTTTTGATGCCGTAGTCTTTGAGACCATACTTAACTTTACCAAGAAGGTTGAAGCTGAATATGGCTGACTGTGAGAGGTTTGAAAGTGAAAATGCTTTTTTAAGGACATCAAATGAAATAACGTCACCCTCACTGTATTCAGGAAAAAGGGCAAGGCTGTCATCAAGTTCTGAAATTTCCCATTTTCCGTTCCCGATTGAAATTCCGTAGAGATAACTTTTTGTTCCGTTCTCACTGAATGTGAGGTCTATGTCATTTCCACCTGCAACGATTCCCTCATTGTTGTCGAGTTCGTTGCAGATGATTGAAGGTGCTTTTCCTGTGATAATCATAACACAATAATATTTAAATTTTCAAAGCCTCCACATATTCTATGTCTGCACCCTCAGGACCTTCATATGAAATTACTGACCATTGTGGTGTATTTCCTCCACTTGTATCAAACCGACCACCAGGAGCCAAATCTCCTTCAAGAAGAACTACAGGTTCATCATTTACAGTTCCGTACATAACACAATGCCAGGTATAATCAGTATCGTTATTTAATCTACCACCAGAGTAATACATATCCGTTGTATAGCTAACAGGATAAATTTGATTACCTGTACCTTCCATTTTTAATACTAAATTATACCTGTCTATTTCACTCCATGTGAGATGTTTAAAAATATTTGATGGAACTTTAAAATCAGGATAAATTCTGATACCCATTATGCAACCCTCCTTCCTTCAGAAGAAGGATTGTAATTTAAGGTTGTGACACATTTATTGTAGTCTGTCCATATGGATAGCTCTTGCTTCCATTGATGTACCGGTCGTTTAACCAGTAAGCACCAGTTGCCGAATGCATGTAACCGACGTTTGCCGTAGGCAGTTCTACGTGTGTCGGAATTATTTTCTGATTTCCGTTCTTTTCCAATACAAGCTGATTTTCGGAGTTTACGCATAACCTTATTGACATTTACGCAACCTCCTTCATTGAGTTTATGAGTAAAGACCTGAAACTGGTTCCCCCCCCCATAAGCGGATATTTTATAACTTATATTAGCTGCTTCATATATACTTATTTCTCGGCTACTGTTTGGGTCTATACTAAAAATATCCCATTGAGAAGAACTTTTATAAAGAGTAACTTTCATTTTATAAGTGCTGTTATTTACGATTTTATAATCATTCCAATTCTTCCAGAATTCTGGAAATTCTTTGGTTTCTGATTCAAAAAATGTTTTTGCATCTCCCCCTTCAGTAGTAATTACATCATCCCCAGCTGATTGATATGAAAGATTAATTGTGGGTTCGTTCTTTGACGGATATATCCTCAATGCCATTATTTCCTCCTGTGTGAAAAAGTAATTAGAATTTTTTTGAAATCATATTAATATTTAATATTAATATGATTTCAAAAAAATTCTAATTAGGAGTGCTTAACAATGGGTATTAGAATAACAAGTGAACAAAATAATGTTCCTAGCTTTTCCGTTTCGGGTTTTGGTTCATCACGGAGCATAAATGCAAATCCGGATATAAGTAAGTTTGCAGGGGTGATAACTATTAATGAAGATAATACCTACTCAGGTGTAGTTAATTTCCATAATAATACAAATTGCACGGTTTATGTGCAAGAAACTGAAATTAGACCTCACAGCAGTAAAAACATTTCAATCACTCAGGGTTCCATGATTAAGATTATAATCAAAGGAGACTACGTTTCAGTGGGGGGGGTTGTCATTTAACAGCTTCCTCAAAAAGGAGGCTGCATAATGGCTTATAGATTATATCCATATCCTGCTGAACAATATATTTTTGAATTGACCACATATAGTTGGGGTTCTGATGGAATAAATATTAGAATTAATATGAAATCTTCAGATACACATGTGGTGTATCACAATGCGTTTAATGTATATGATACAGGTGATGTAACAATACCGACAGCGAAAGTATTACATTACGGAATTATAGGGATGTCACCTCTTGAGGATTGCCGGATTTATAATGATACGCCGTATGTGCTGCATGTTCAATGTTGGGAAAATGGTCATCACGCTGATATGGATAGTGGTGATTGGGAAGCAGATGTTCCTGCAGGAGAAAATTATACCTTTGACCTCGACAATGTTGACCTGGTGCCCGACAGCAGCTATGCGTTAATAACCGTGAAGGGATTTCCATCAGATTATATCTACGGCAACCTTAAAACTGCTATTTTGAAAAAAATTTAAAAAAAAACATCAAAAACCCTCTTTACAAGATTTTTAATGTGTGTTATACTAGAAGCATAAAAGAAAGCAACCGTAGGTTGCATAAAATCTTGAAAAAGAGGGGTGCAAAAAAATGCAGTTCACACAAATCATCGAAAAGAAAACAAGATGCCGTGATAAGGATGCGACAATCAAAATCCGAAACATTGATTGCAATGAATTCAAAATCCGGATTTCAATTCCGAAGGAACTTGTTCCAGAAACATGCAAGGCAATCCAGTTCGGATTCATCGAAAATGGACTTGGTGTTTGCTGGAGCAAGAAAGGCTATTGTCTTCAGACCAAAATCTATAATTAAAAAAATGATGGTTAGAAAATTGCCCTAGCCCTAGCCATCGCTATTGTCACAAGTGAGTTGCTTCACTCAAAAGCAACAATTCTTTGCGTGTTAGTCAAGCGGTAAGACATCAGTTTTTGGTACTGACATTCCGCAGGTTCGAATCCTGCACACGCAGATGCTCATTGCATCTCCTCCCACCAATTGTAATGAGTAATCCTGATGGGCAGTCTGGCCCGGACTTAAAACGGGCACTTGGGGACGTATGCAATTGGAAAAGCAGACCAAAGGTCGCTCCGATGGTTGCTCAATTCTAGACATGAGCTGTGTAGTGTTCGATTCCTACCGTCCCCATAAAGGTCTATAAGTTACGTGTAAACAGGAAGACTTCACGGCACAGTAGCTAAATGGTAAAAGCAGTCAGATTCGTCTGATACAACGTGCAGGTTCAAGTCCCGCCTGTGCCATTAGGAACAAAAGTTTCCATAGTTTCTTTTCGTTCCTTCAAGTTTCTGTGACAGCACTCATGAGAAATTTGCACCTCTTGATTTGGGGTGGATGTCTGTCAGGCATCCACCTTTTCTTTTTTCTAAAATTAAACACATGACAACATTTAACGACACCGAATTCAGCGACAATCCTGTTTATCTGGATTATGAGAAAATAAGCTATGCATCATGGAGAAAAGAAGGAAACACCAATATTGTTTCAATTGCAATCAACGGAATCTACATTCCTGATGCAATGAAGATTGATGATGATTCACTTGAAGATTTCATTGAAAACCTTCCACCCTCATTGAAAATCGTTAAATAATGTAGTATGGCTACTTATACAAGAAATACGGGAGTTATTCCGCCAGCAGCTGTCAACAAATCTGTTCCGGCACTCCCTTCACAAGATTTATCATCAATAATTATTTCCTCATTTAATACGGTCAAGGAAAACATGGACGACCTTAAGGACGTTACCAAGACCGGAAGTCAGAGAATCATAACCAATACAAACGGTGTTGAAGATGCACAGCTGGTCACTCAGGAAAATGAAAAGAAACTTGTTGAGACCATTTCAAAGCAGAACGAAAAGCATAATTCTGAGAAGGCGAGAAACACTCAGGAAATTGAAAAGAAAGATTCTGAAGAAAAAAAGAAAAAGGAAGACAAGAAGCAGAGTGCTGAGGAAGCAAAGCAAGAACAAGAAAGAAAACACCGTGTCGAAAGATACGAGGCAATGGTTTCAAAAACCGAGGGTGCTCTTGCCGGTTGGACACGCAATCCTCTTGCCGGAACTTCACAACTCATAGATAAAGGGATTCAGAAAGTCGGAGGAAAGGCACTTTCAATACTCAATACTCCGATAGGTGAACTTGGTGATTCACTCCGTGAAAAAGCATCGTCAATTCCATTTTTCGGAAAATACTTTAAGAAAAATGATGATGAAAAAGATAAGAACGAGAAAGATACCAAGGTAAGCAATGTTGACAAAGCCCTGAAAGTGATGGAATCATCAAATGAGAGAATCATTGCCCAGCTTGAAAAACTTACTGAATCATTTACAGGGGGTGAGGACAAGCCTTCAAAATTACTTCCTGCTGAAAAGAATGAAAAGAATGACAATGTTCTCGAAAAATACAAGGCTGTTCTTGAAACCGAAAAGGAAAGGGCTGCCGAGAAATACGGCAACAGTGAATCAAAGAAAAGCGTGACTGAGGCTGCACTTGAAGATAAGGATAGGGATGAAGAAAGGGAATTAAGAAGATTTCAGATGTCGGAACTCATTAAGGCTGATGATGAGCGTAAGAAGAATAAAAAATCAAGAGATAAGAACGAAAAGGACAACAAGGAAATCAAAGAGAATACAATAGCTTCGAAAATTGCACAACAGTCTATTGCACAGATTGTGACTAAAATCAGTGCCGTTGTTCTTGGACTTGGTGTTCTGGCTGTTGCCGTTCCTGTAATACTCGACCATATTCTTGACTGGTATCTTGACTTTAAGGCTTT
>JAEIGA010005188.1_pt1 | contig 19998 bp, 18 predicted proteins | sample 9270691 | NCBI WGS metagenome assembly JAEIGA01 (sample SAMN17057246, study PRJNA624740) | gut metagenome | biome: biome; isolation source: fecal sample | host: Bos grunniens | place: China: Xizang | collected 2019 | reverse complement strand
TCCTCAAAGCTTTTCTGAACAGCCTCTTCTACCTGTTCAACCGATTGTAAATTTTCCGACATGGTTTTAATAACCTCCTTAATGATATGCGCCGGCGTAGATGCTCCGGCGACAACTCCAATGCTTTCCTTGTCTTTATACATCTCCTCCCGCAAATCATCTGCAGTAGATATAAAGTAGGTGTGTCGGCAATTAGCAGAACAAACATCAAACAGCTTTGCAGTGTTTGAGCTATGCCGTCCACCGATAACAATCATACAATCATTAACTCTGGACAGACTGTCTGCTTCCTGCTGACGCATCGCAGTCGCATTACATATTGTATCAAAAATCAAAGCATTTGTATAGCCTTTTTTTAAAATTTTTTGACATTCATTCCAAATTTCTGCATTAAAAGTGGTCTGAGATACCGCTATGAGCTGTTTTTCGCTGAATTCGGGATGATTTTCCATTAAATTTTCGAGTTCTTCCTTATCCGAAAAAACATAGGTAGGTGTACCGCTGAGTGCATTTCCGCAGATTCCTATAACCTCATGGTGCTTTTTATCCCCTGCAATAAGGATAACCGCATCTTCCTTTGAATGCTCCCTCACTATTGCGTGAATTTTGGCAACAAAGGGACAGGTGGCATCCACTACCGTTGCACCTGTTTTTTCAGCCCGACTGAAAATCTCGGCAGGTACACCGTGGGAGCGTATAACAAGGGTATCACCCTCACCTGCTTCTTCGGGTGAGGAGATGACCCTCACTCCCTTTTCGGACAGTTTGCTTACAAGCTGTTCATTATGAATGATAGGACCTAAAGTGCAAACCCTTTTGCCCTCATCAGCCAGTTTTTCCACCATACTTACAGCCCTGTTTACACCGAAGCAAAAGCCTGCGGTTTTTGCAAGTGTTATCATTTAGTGCTTCATCTCCCAAAGCCCTGTTATTTTTTCGGTAATCAGCTCAGAAACTCGGCGGATTGCCGCCTTTCCTGTTTCCTCGCCTGCATACTCCTCATAAGTCATAACATCGCCAAAACGGAAGGTCGCCTTCTGAAAGGGATGCACCTTTGCCTTTTCTCTGTACACAGCACTGGGCAGAATGGGTGCCTTTGTAGCAAGAGCCAACATAGCTGTACCCGGCTTTGCCTTATGAGGTGCACCGTCGGTGTGACGGGTGCCTTCAGGGAAAATCCCAAGAATTTGACCTTGCTTTAGCACTTCCTCTGCGTGATTTATAGCAGATTTATCCCCTGTTCTTCTGTTTACGGGAAATGCTCCCAATTTAGAGAAGAGGAAAGCAAGGATTTTATTTTTAAAAAGCTCATCCTTTGCCATAAAATGTATCTGCCTTGGACAAAGCACAGCCATGAACATAATATCGCTTATAGAAGTGTGATTACAGCAGATAATACAGGCACCTTCCTTTGGAATGTTATGTACTCCGTATTTTCTGATACGGAAATAAAGATACACTGCTACCTTTACAATAGCTCTTATAACGCGGTAAAAGGGACTCATCATACCTTCTCCTTTATTATTTTCATAAGAAGCTCTATTGACTCTTCAATAGTCAGTCCTGTAGTATCGGCAATAGCACTGTCACTTGCGGGCTTTAAGGGGGCAATTGCTCTGTGGGAATCGTTATAATCACGCTCTCTCATATCAGCGAGTACCTCTTCATAGGTAACATTGCTTCCCTTTTCTTTAAGCTCCTTAAAGCGACGGTTTGCTCTTTCCTCATCACTGGCGGTAAGGAAAATTTTAACCTGAGCATCGGGAAGCACAACTGTGCCTATATCTCTTCCGTCCATAATCACATTATATTTCTCTGCAAATTCCCTCTGCATATCAAGAAGAAAAGCACGAACGGCAGGAAGGGCAGAAACGGCGGAAGCCATCATAGAAGCATTTGGTGTTCTGATTTCCTCACTTACATCCTCACCGTTAAGAAAAACATGCTGAACACCGTCTATAAATTTTATATCAATATTAATTTTGCTTAGCTGTTCGTCAATATCGCAATTAATATCGGTACCTATGCCGTTTCTCATAAAAGCAAGACCGATAGTTCGGTAAAGAGCTCCTGTATCCACATAAATATAATCAAGTCTGTTTGCTACAGTTCTGGCAAGGGAACTTTTTCCTGCCCCCGCAGGTCCGTCAATGGCAATAGCTATAGTTTTTTCCATAATTAATCCTCCTCAATACTTTTTCCCGCAAGATAGCCTGTGGAAAAGGCAATCTGCAAATTAAAGCCGCCTGTGTAAGCGTCTACATCTATAATCTCTCCCGCAAAATAAAGTCCCTTTACTAATTTAGACTCCATTGTTGCAGAATTGATTTCTTTTATATTAATACCGCCGCTGGTAATAATAGCTTCTTCAATAGGACGGGTACCTGTCACCGTCATTTTAAGATATTTCAAAAGGTGGCAAAAAGCTATTCTCTGCTCCTTGCTTATCTGATTAACCTTAGTTTCTGCGGGGATACCTGACAGCGCAACTACTATAGGTATCATTTTCTGAGGCAAAAGCTCATCAAGAGCATTCCTAAAATTCTTGTTGGAATTCTCCGAAAAATCCCTTTGAAGTCTTTTATCAAGCTGTTCTATGCTCAGTGCCGGCTTCATATCAAGAACACAGTAATACTGCTTTTTATCCATATACCGCATATGCGCCGAAGCACTCAGCACAATGGGTCCGCTAATACCGAAATGAGTAAACAGCATTTCTCCCTGTTCAGAATATACAGTCTTGTTTTTACCTTCTTCAAAAACCGACAGACTGACATTTTTAAGAGAAAGCCCCATCATTTTGGCACAAAAGCCTTCCTTTATACAAAGTGGTATAAGGCTTGGATGAATGGGAGCAATACTGTGTCCTAATTTCTCTGCTATTTTATAGCCGTCCCCCGTTGAGCCCGTCCCAGAATAAGAAGCGCCCCCTGTGGCAAGTATTATTTTATCTGCCTTTATAACACTTGAATTCTCAAGAAGCACACCGCAAACGGCGTTATTTTCGGTCAAAATCTCAACCGCTCTTCCCTGTGCCAGAGAAACACCCTGTTTTTTTGCACCCTTTAAAAGTGCATCGGCTATGTCCATAGCCTTATCCGAAACAGGAAACACCCTGTTTCCGCGTTCGGTTTTAAGAGGAACACCTAAAGACTCTATGTATTTCATTGTATCCGAAGAATCAAAGGCAGAAAATGCCGAATACAAAAACTTGCCGTTCTTGGCTACATTTGCAATAAGGGTATCTTTAGAACAATTATTTGTAACATTGCATCTGCCCTTTCCCGTTACCAAAATTTTTCGGGCAGTTCTTTCGTTTTTCTCTAAAACAGTTACTCTGTTTGTCTTTAATGCAGCCGTTGCCGCCGCCATAAGACCTGCCGCACCGCCGCCTATAACAACTACATTTTGACTCATATTTAAAATCTCATTATCCTCTTAATTTTTTCGTGAAGTCTGCAAATATAAAAAACACACAGTCTGGTAAGACATATATCATAAAGAATAAAAGCAATATTCCCTAAAATATAAAGTAAAACAATTCCATATTTACCGTATTCCCCTATACCCTCAAGGTCGAGTAAAAACAGCTTTGCAAGTCCCACATATATAAGGGTAACCGCACCGTTAAAGGTAATAAGCTTTAAAATATACTCTATTGCCCTACTTTTTGTTCTTTCATAAACCGCCTTTAAAACAGGATAGTATCCGAAAAAGCAAATATACATAAGCTTAGCCTCAGGCTCTGAAAAAAAGAGTACAAGTAGCGAGGAGGCTATATAAGTAAGAACAGCATAACCCTTTGACAGCTCCACAAGAGGCAGAATAACAAATGCCCCTGCCACTGCAGGTATAGCATAGGTAAGGTAAGGGAAATAGGAGGTAATCATTATTGCTGATATAAGTGCGGAAACTAAAGCACAAAAGGTAATATATGATGTCTTTTTATTCATCTTAGCAGCACCTTATAAGGTCGCCGCCCATACACTCACAACAGCAATCAGCACAGATAAGTGTTTGACAGCAATCACAGGCATCCATACTGCCGCCCATATTTCTTCCTGACCTGTAGGGACCTGAGAAATTACCTCTGCCCTGATACTGAATTCTTCTATAAGCTTCGGCATATTCAGCATTGGATGGGTCTAATCTACAGGCATTTGCAAAGCTTGAATAAGCATTATCAAAATAGCCTCTTCTGTACTGTACCATTCCACTTAAAAAGTACCATTCGGCGTTTCTTCTGCTTATGGGGATTCCGTCAAGTACCACCTGTGCCTGATCTATTTGTCCTCTGTTTATCATATCTCGGATGTCCTTAAACTCACCCGAGGAAGACTGACCACTATATGCGTTACTATTTCCGCTTGATGAGCCTCTGCGTTCATTCATAATAGCATCATAGGCTTCATTTATTTCCTTCATCTTTTCAGCAGCAAGTTCTGAGAGAGGGTTGTCGGAATAATGGTCGGGATGGTATTTGCGGGCAAGTTCCCTGTAAGCTTTTTTAATTTCTTCGTCACCGGCGTTTCTGTCCACGCCCAGCACTACATAAGGATCATTCATTTGTTTTTCTCCAATCGGATAAATTCTGTATTCATCGTATCCTCAAGACCTACATATATTATATTTCCGAGAATATCTTTAAATTTTTTGACAGACAAAAGCTCTAAGGCTTTTTCAGCCTCATTTATTACTATATAAAGCTGAGTTTTAATTTTTTCCTTTGCCTCACCCTCATCAAGCTTTGAAAGTGGGTTAAAGGAATTATTTTTTATATCCTTTTTTCTGTCTGCAATACAGTCAAGAAGATATATATATCTTCCCAAAAGCTGCCCAAGATAACTAAGCACCTTTTTATCATTTTCGCTTTCAGCACACATCGGCAACAGTGCTGATAACATTTTACTGCTTGGCTGAGCCGCCATATCAAGTGAGCAGTTCTCTATGCTTTCCGCATTTCTTTGCTGCTCTATATAGTCTTTTGCTATTTCATCAATTTGAGGATAGTTTTTTGCCGCTTTTTTATAAGCGCCCTTAAAAACTGTTTTCAGCAATTTTGCTGTCAGCCTTTTAAATCCCTTTTCATCATATATATCATCAATAAGCTTTTGATAGGAAAGTATAACAAGTGCCGACGCCGACAAAAAAAACTGCGAATCCTCTTTACAGTAATTGCATTTTTTAAGGGGATTAAATACACAGGTCTTTTTTTCAGTACCTGCGAAGTCTTCTTTTAAAGAAAGCTCAAGAAGTGCCATAAAGGTAAAATCGTAACTTAAGGCAAATCGGGTAACAAAGCCATATTCCTTACCCAGCTTCTTACAAAGAGAACAGTACACCGCTTTGTACATTTCATACTCTTTAACCCGCATCTCAGGCTTTGAAGCACGGATATAACCAAACACAGCCTCACCCTCTTTCCCTTATATTTTACTGTATATAACAGCTTTTTGGTGAATAATTTATTAATTAAGCAAATTTTTGAGATACTTACCCGTAAAAGAACCCTCACATTCAGCCACCTTTTCAGGCGTTCCGCAGACAATAACCTGTCCCCCGCCGTCGCCGCCTTCGGGACCTAAGTCTATAATATAATCGGCAGTTTTAATAACATCAAGATTGTGTTCAATTACAAGCACGGTATTTCCCGCCTCAACAAGTCGTTGTAAAACCTCAATAAGCCTGTGGACATCGGCGGTATGAAGACCCGTTGTAGGCTCGTCGAGAATATATATAGTCTTTCCCGTGCTTCTTTTAGCAAGTTCCGTTGCGAGTTTTACACGCTGAGCTTCACCGCCCGAAAGAGTAGTTGCAGGCTGACCAAGTTTTACATATCCAAGACCTACCTCATAGAGAGTTTTTAGCTTCTTGTGAATTCTTGGTATATTTTCAAAGAACTTTACACCCTCTTCAACCGTCATTTCAAGGACATCATATATATTTTTTCCCTTATATCGAACAGTGAGAGTTTCCTCATTATACCGAGAACCGCCGCACACCTCACAGGGCACATATACATCGGGCAAAAACTGCATTTCAATCTTTATTATACCGTCGCCCTCACAAGCCTCACACCGTCCGCCTCTGACATTAAAGGAGAATCTTCCGGGACCGAAGCCCTTCATTTTCGCATCCTTGGTTACAGCAAACAATTCTCTTATATCATTAAATACGCCCGTATAGGTAGCAGGGTTTGACCTTGGAGTTCTGCCGATTGGCGACTGGTCAATATCTATAACCTTATCAAGATGTTCAGTTCCCTCTATAGTTTTAAAGGAACCCCAGACCGTTCTTGCTTTATTCAGCTTGGTAGCAAGATGGCTATAGATAATATCATTAACAAGGGAGGATTTGCCCGAACCTGAAACACCCGTAACACAGGTAAAGGTACCAAGAGGTATTTTTGCATTGATATTTTTAAGGTTGTTTTCACTGGCTCCCTTAACAATAAGGAAATTGCCGTTGCCCTTTCTTCTGACTGCGGGAACAGGAATTTTCTTTTTGCCTGTAAGGTAATGAGCAGTTATTGAATTTTCGCACCTGAGTAGTCCGTCAAGCTCACCCGAATATATAATCTCACCGCCGTGAACACCTGCACCGGGTCCTATATCAACTATATAGTCAGCCTGACGCATAGTATCTTCGTCGTGTTCAACAACAATTAGTGTATTACCTAAATCACGAAGCCTTTTAAGTGCCTCTAAAAGTCGGTCATTATCACGCTGATGAAGACCGATACTTGGCTCATCAAGAATATAAAGCACACCTGTAAGTCCCGAGCCTATCTGGGTAGCAAGTCTTATACGCTGACTCTCTCCGCCCGACAAAGTACCTGATGAACGGGAAAGGCAGAGATAACTAAGTCCTACACCGTTAAGAAATGCAAGACGGGATTTTATTTCCTTTACAATAGGTTTTGCAATTTTTTCATTCTGCTTTGAACATGTAAAAGTATCAATAAACTTTAGATGCTCCGTAACAGAAAGATTACATATTTCATCTATATTTTTACCGCCCACTGTAACAGATAGTGCCTCAGGCTTTAGTCTTGCACCCTTACAGGTAGGACAGACGCACTCGCTCATATAGCTTTCTATTTCACGCTTTGTATAATCAGATTCGGTTTCTCTGAATCTTCTTTCAAGGTTGTTTACAACACCCTCAAAATTACTGTGGTAAATTCCTCCGCCCCACTCGGCAAGCTTGTCAAAATCTATTTTTTCATTTCCCGTACCATAAAGAATCGCGTTACGCTGTTCTTCGGTAAGTTCTTTAAATGGAGTATCAAGGGTAAAGCCAAAGTGACGGGCAAGACCGCTAAAGTACATTCTCGCTATACTGCCCTTTTGAAGTCCACCCTTTATATTCCAGCCTGAGCAACGGAAAACCCCCTCATTAAGCGATAAATTATCATCCTCAATAATAAGGTCGGGGTTAACCTTTAAAAATCTGCCTATACCTGAGCAGTCGGGACAGGCACCCAGAGGATTATTAAAGGAAAACAGTGTAGGAGTCAGTTCAGGCAGACTTACCCCATGCTCATCGCAGGCATAATTCTGAGAAAAATGAAGCTCTTCGCCGCCTACTACATCTATATATATAATACCGTCAGCAAGCTTTGCCGCAGTATCAATACTGTCTGTCAGTCGGCTTTTTATTTCTTCCTTTATAACCAGTCGGTCAACAACCACTTCAATATGATGCTTTATATTTTTATCCAGTATTATTTCTTCGGACAAATCATAAAGATTTCCATCAATTCTAACCCTTACAAAACCTGATTTTTTTGCCGCCTCAAGCTCTTTTTCGTGACGTCCCTTTCTGCCTCTTACCACAGGTGCCAAAACCTGAATTTTTGTACCCTCACTCAGTGCGAGTACCTTTTTTACTATCTGGTCGGTGGTCTGCTGTGAAATTTCTTTGTTACATATAGGACAGTGAGGTACACCCGTACGGGCATAAAGCAGTCTTAAATAATCATAAATTTCCGTAACCGTTCCCACAGTGGAACGAGGATTTTTAGAGGTTGTCTTCTGGTCAATGGAAATTGCGGGAGAGAGTCCCTCGATGCTATCCACATCAGGCTTATCCATCTGTCCCAAAAACATACGGGCATAAGAAGACAGGGACTCAACATATCTTCTCTGTCCCTCTGCATAAATAGTATCAAAGGCAAGTGAGGATTTACCTGAGCCTGAAAGTCCTGTAAAAACAATCAGTTTATCTCTGGGTATTTCTACATCTGCATTTTTTAGATTGTGTGCTCTTGCACCCTTAATGATAATTTTTTCTAAAGCCATATTCCGCCTCTTCAAAATAAATGTGAGAAAGGTTCTTCTATAGATTGAAAATCAGTTCTTCTCTGACTTAAAAGCCACTGAATAAGCTCTGTGCTTCTGTAAGCATAATCAATACCGTCGTTATGTTCAAAACCCTCTGCCGCTTTAAGAATAGCATTTCCGCCGTTTCTATTCACAGCCTCTATCATAAGTTGTGAATAACAGTAAGGCACACAGCTATCCTTATCCCCGTGCACTGCAAAAACAGGTGTATTTTTAAGTTTTGATGTTCTCCAGGACATTCCTCCGCCTGCAATTGGGCCAATGGCAGAGAAAAAGTTTGGATAGGTAAGTCCCATCATCCAAGTGCCAAATCCACCCATACTGGAGCCTGTAATACATATTCTGTCATTTTTTATACCGTATTCTTTTGCCACTGTGTCAATAATTTGCTTTACCTGACTAACCATATTATCCCATACTCTATCAGCAGGACATTGAGGGGTAAGAATAACAGCAGGAAACTCCTTGCCCTCACTTATAAGCTTTGGTATACCATGACGGGTAAGATGGGAAATATTAAGCCCTCTCTCCCCTGCTCCGTGAAGATAAACCATCAAGGGCAAATCCTCATATTTTTCGGGAGTGTAAACCGCATAATTCATTTTACCGTTTTCATATTCAAATACTTTTTCGGTACAATTCATCTTAATCACCTTTAAGTTTTTGTATCTTATCACGAAGCATTGCCGCGTGTTCGAATTCAAGAAGCTTTGCCGCTTCTTTCATTTGACGGGTCAAAAGGGCAATTTCCTTTTCTTTTTCAGCCTTTGTAAGACGTTTCTTTTTATGATTATCTACACTCTTACCTGAAATTTCAAGAATTTCTCTTACATCCTTAACAATGGTCTGTGGAGTGATTCCATTTTTCTCATTATAAGCAGTCTGTATTTCACGTCTTCTGTTGGTTTCTCTTATTGCCGCTTCCATACTTCTTGTAACAGAATCAGCATACATAATAACGCTACCCTGTGCATTACGGGCGGCACGTCCAATAGTCTGAATAAGAGAGGACTCGCTTCGCAAAAAGCCTTCCTTATCAGCATCAAGTATAGCAACAAGACTGACTTCAGGTATATCAAGTCCCTCACGAAGCAGATTAATACCTACAAGGACATCAAATTCACCTTTTCGCAAATCTCTTATTATTTCCATTCGCTCAATGGTGTCAATATCATGGTGCATATACCTTACTTTAATGGAAACATTGCTTATATAATCGGTAAGGTCCTCTGCCATTTTTTTAGTAAGGGTTGTAACAAGTACCCTTTCCTTACGCTGTATACGCATATTTATTTCGGAAATAAGGTCGTCTATTTGGTTTTCACTCGGTCTTACAGAAATTTCGGGGTCTAAAAGTCCTGTAGGACGGATAACTTGTTCAACCGTCTGTGCCGACACACTCTTTTCAAATTCTCCCGGGGTGGCCGAAACAAATACCGCCTGGTTTATATGAGAATAAAACTCATCAAAATTAAGAGGTCTGTTATCAAAGGCAGAGGGCAGACGAAAACCATATTCAACAAGATTGGATTTTCTTGCTCTGTCACCGCCGAACATACCTCTTACCTGAGGTAAAGTTACGTGAGATTCATCAACAAACAATACGAAATCATCGGGAAAATAATCAAGCAAGGTAGATGGTGTACTTCCCCTTTCTCTGCCTGCAAGTACACCCGAATAGTTTTCGATACCCTTACAGGTGCCTACCTCTTTGAGCATTTCAACATCATATTCGGTACGCTGTCTTATTCGCTGTGCTTCGATTAATTTACCCTCTTCAATAAATTCCTTTTCTCTGTCATTCATTTCAGCAAGAATACGTTCAATACCCTTTTCCATCTTTTCTTCACCTATAATATAATGTGAAGCAGGATAAATAGCAATATGGCTAAGTGTATTTTTAATTTCACCCGTAACTGTATTTATTTCACATATTCTGTCTATTTCATCGCCGAAAAATTCAATCCTTACAGCGTTTTCATAGGAATATGCAGGATAAATATCAACAGTATCTCCCCGCACTCTGAATTTGTTACGGATAAAGTTGATATCATTTCTTTCGTACTGAAGCTGTATAAGCTTTCTGATAAGCCAGTCCCGCTCTTTGTTCATACCTGTTCTCAACGAAATAACCATTTCTCTGTAGTCAATAGGGTCGCCTAAAGTATAAATACAGGAAACCGAAGCCACAATAATTACATCTCTGCGTTCAGACAGAGCACAGGTGGCACTGTGGCGTAGCTTGTCTATCTCATCATTAATTGCCGAATCCTTTTCAATATAGGTATCGGTTCCGGGAAGATAGGCTTCAGGCTGATAATAGTCATAATAGGATACAAAGTATTCAACCGCATTTTCGGGGAAAAGTTCTCGAAACTCTGAACAAAGCTGTGCAGCAAGGGTTTTATTGTGAGCGAGAACGAGGGTGGGTTTGTTAACGTTTGCGATAATATTTGCCATAGTAAAGGTCTTACCTGAACCGGTGACGCCCAGTAAAACCTGCTCTTTTAAGCCATTTTTGATACCTTCAGTCAATTTTTCAATAGCTTGGGGTTGGTCGCCGGTTGGCTTAAACTTGCTGTGCAAAATAAACTTATCCATTCGCTCACCTCACTTTAAAAATATATACATAATTATTATATCACAAAAAATTTATAAGTAAAGAAAAAGCAGATGCAAAATGCATCTGCTTTTAAGCATATTAATAATTGCTTTAAAAAAATTATTACTGATTTAATATTTCTTGAGAGTTGTTTTCGTCGTATAAATATTTATCATATAGTTTTTGTATTTCGCCAGAAGTTTCAAGTTCTAATAAGGTTTTGTTTATATATTCCGTTATTTCCGAATCCTTTGGCAACATAAAACAACATTTAATATCTTTATCCGCTTTATATGTAACATATTCCTTAGTATATTCTATATTTGGATCAGTAAAATATCCATTTTCTATACCACCAATAGCTATGTGAGCATAGTTACTGGTTAATACTGTCGATAAATCATTATAATCAAATTCTTTATATTCAACATTTAATCCAAGTTTATTAGCAATTAGTTCTATTAGTTCAATATCAAAACCTGTCAACTTACCGTTCTCATCATAAAAATTAAAAGGTTTGAAATAAGGATTTATTGCAACAGTCATTGTTTTTGTTATACCGTAAGTACTTTCAATTTTTCTCGCATACACTTCAGAAATTAAATAACCCTCATCATCTAAACAATAATACATTGTTGCTCTAGCACTATAGTCCCTATTACCTCTTATAGACACCTTTATAATGTTGTCATCTACCCATTCGTATGTTCCTTTTGAATTATTATGTCCATATGTTCCATCAGAAGAAAAACCCCATGGGTCTGAAAAATATTCGCCACGCACAATATCATTTCTTTTATGTGCAGCGCCTCCGTGGTCACTGCGGTAAATAAATTTATAATCGTCATGAACTTTCCAATAGTTCCAGTGCTCCCTATCTAAACCGCTAAATTTGTATTCCATATCGCTTACCTGCTTCCAGATTCCCTTTTTACTTTCATCTGAAACATCAGCAAACGTATATCCGGTGCAAGTTCCATCCGCTGCAATAACCCACTCATTACACCAAGAAGATTTTCCAAAAGAAATACCTTCAGAGGTATAAGTTCCGGGGAATTCGTTTTTTTCAAAAATAGGGTTTAGTTCAATATTCATTGATTCGGAACTTGTATCCGCACTATTTATATCAACGCTTGTACCCTCAGAACAACCAGTTATAGAAAAAACAAGCATAATTGATATAATAATTAATAATTTTTTCATACGTTTTTCTTTCCTCACTCAAAATTTAACTTATGTTAAAAATTCTTTTTTGTAGCTAAGTTTTTTAACATTAAAATTTATCATATGATTATTTCTTAAATCACTTTATTTCTACATATCCAATTGTTCCTTCAGGAATTTCCAAATGATAAAAATCACTTACCCGTTCAGCAGCAACTATCTTATTATCGTTCGATTCAAATATACCGTTGCAACTTATATCAATAGGTAAAATAGTTTTACCATGTTCTACAAAAACATCACTTGACCATTTGGTTATATATTCAAAATCAATATAATTTTTCACATCTGGTCTATTTTCGTATTTTGAATTACCTTCAACTGAATTCAACTTACAATTAACACGAGATGATACCATAAATTTTCCTTTTCGGTATTCATATGAAATATCAATACTTTCATAATTCCAATTATAAATATCCATAAGGAAAACTTCATCATCATATTTTAATAGCCATTTACCACGAAGTTTTTCCCAATTGTTTCGCTGAGTTTCTTTAATTTCTGAAATTTCCCAACCATTTACAGGATTAAAAACTGTGCAAATCTCATAAGTATAATCTAATTTTAAATACTCGCCTTCCGCTTCATTTGTTTTACAAATATATTTGTATTCTAAATCAGAAATTTTTTCATCACTATATATTTTATTTATATTTTTACCATAGCGTGTAGCAATTTCATCAAGTATTTTTTGTTCATCAGGTTTATAACACGGGATTATTGTAATCTTTTTAATATTATAATCGATCAGTTCTTTCTTTTTTGCGAAAATCAATTCAATATCTGCGCTATAATGACATATGTCATTTCTTGCAGAATATTTAACGATAATATTTTTTGTATCCGCATTTTCATTTATTTTTTCTTCTTGAATTATTGCATCTTCTTCTAAGAAAGCACCATTAGGAATTTCCTCTAAAGTATTAATTGTTTTTAATAAAAATTTTTTGCTTACTCCTCCCTGTGTGCATCCGCAAAGAGAAATTGTCATGGAGAGCAATAAAATTATACAAATTATTTTTTTCATAATAATCCCCTCAAAATCTATTAATCATTATACTGTTTGTCGTATGTCTCTTGTGAGACAACAAACACCTTACATTTATCTAAATCAACATCTTTTCCATTTAATTTTTCCGTTCTAAAACGAACATCAAAGTATTCAGTGTTTTGGGCAGTAATGCAGTCTTGGTTAGTTTTAGAAGCGACAATAACAAAATCTCCATCGTCATCATATACTTCAACAATCACTGCATAATCCTTAACATCTTTATTGGTTTTATTCTCAATATTACCTTGTATGAAAGTATATGGACCTGATTCCCAACTTGAAATTTCATCACGCAACTCTACGCCTTTAATTGTGTCATAATCGCTACCGATTATGAAGAATAAAACTATTGCTAAAAATATAACACCGATAATTATAATTTTTTTATTCATTTTTATACCTCCAAATCAAAATAAGTATGCGAACGGAATTTATTTGATACTGTTTTGTAAGGTAGAGATCTGCCTACTAAAGAATTAAGACTTTTATTATCGCAATCTTTAAGAATTAAAAAGCATCTTTTCTTCCAATTAGAAAATTGCTTTGGATTATCAATATCTATCTTTACAACTTTTTCGAAAATTGAAATGTGTGTACCCAGTTTCTCTTTAATTTCTTCAGGAGACTTACAAGTATGTGCCTTTATTTCATATTTCCTATAAGGTGGATATGTAATGTTTTTTTGGAGTTGTTCGATATTTTCCAACGCTTCATAGCCATAGTATATCTTTTCAATTTTGAAAGTCTCAACGATTATATTCTCATAAACTGCAAGCAAGTAATCACACTGTGCCAATCTATCATAGTCCACTCGCCAACAAGCACTTGCCGCACCCTTTATATATTCCTTCTTTGGCGGGTCACCAAAATTATACGGATGCGTTTCATCTATACGTACAACGAATAAATTTATATCTTCACCCCCCTAAAAACAAAAAGTGCGGCCACCGAAGTAACCGCACAAAAAACGCAAACTCCGATAGTCGCCAAACCAATTCAATATAAAGGGCAATAAGCACACACTCATATCGACGGAATTTGCATTTTTATCAAATTCACATTATGAGTATATGCAAAAGCAAACAATCTTATAAAAACAAAAAGATTGCCCCTAATTTTATATTCAATTGGTTTGGCAAGAATAGTTTACCACATAATTTTTCAAAATGCAATAAAAAAGACCTAAATTCGCTCTACACGAATTTAGGTCACAAATTTATTAGGTTTATGTAGTGTTATTACGTGTTATCCTGTGTTAAAAAGCACCTAAAAACAACGTTTTATCACGGCTTTTGGTGCAAACCTTGTGTTAGGAAACAAAGTATTCAACCGCATTTTCGGGGAAGAATTCACGAAACTCCGAGCAAAGCTGTGCCGCCAGCGTCTTATTGTGCGCCAGCACCAAAGTCGGTCGATTCAGCTGCGCGAAGACATTTGCCATAGTAAATGTCTTACCACTGCCGGTAACGCCGAGCAGCGTCTGCTCTTTGTTGCCCGCTTTGATCGAATTCACAAGATCCGTAATCGCCTGCGGCTGATCGCCCGTGGGCTGATAATCACTATGCAAAACAAACTTATCTGCCACGTTCTCACTCCTTGCTTTTTTTGTGGCTATCAGAAAATTATTTTTCTTTATAAATCAATAATGCCAAGGCTACCGCCGCAATTCCTGAAATAATTTTTCCAATAATCATTGGTAGTACGTAGGCTGAATTAAATACCATTGTTAATGCTAAATGACCACCAAACACAAATGCCGCAGAAACAGCGAAAGCAGAATTAAGCACAACACCTTTTTTATTCATTTTTTCCATTGAACTAAAGGTGGTTGCATTGGTAACAAGTGTTGAAAGAAAAGAAAAAGCTGAAAACGAATCTATACCCAATCTTCTTCCCATTTTATCCATAGGCTTATTAAGAAGTTTAGAAACGATATACATAAACGGCAACATACCCGACAAGGTTACACAGGCATTTACGCAAATAAAAGCAGAATTTTCAAAGCTATCAAAATGTTTGCATATTTGAATTTTTGTCAAAAAAGTAAATATTCCACAAGATAAACCTATCATAGCTATCCATCTTATAGCCTGTCCAAAGCAAATGAAAATTTTAATACATATATCCCTAAACAAAATAAGCAAAACACCTAATATTATTGAAAAAATTATTAAAGGCAAAATGCTTATTATCAAATCAAGCGCTTTGATTTTGCATACTAATCCTGACACAAAGCAGCCAACCGGAATGGTTATTATACCGCATAAAATACCAAAAAACATATCTTTATGCTGTTCTTTTTTAACCACGCCAATGGCAAAGGGTATTGTAAACGAAACTACACATCCCATCATAGAAGAAACAACAAATGCATTAAATTCTCCTATGGTTTTAGACTTGCAAACTGCATTTGCCAAAGTCATTCCTCCCATATCATTAGCAAAAAGCGATGCAGGTATAATTGAGGGGTCAATTTTCAACACAGCATAAAACCAATCAAAAACAGGTGATAGCCAGACACCTATAGCGGGTGAAATCACAAGTATGCCAAGCATTGAAAAAGCCATTGGTACAAAAAGTTTAAAGCCTTTTTCAAATTGTTCTCCCATTCCGAATTTATTTCCAAGCAATTTATCTACTGCACCCAAAACAGAAAAAACAAGGATTATTATAGTAAGTACACTCATATCTTAACCTCTTTAAATCCGTCAGTTGTAAGTATGTGCAAGGTTTTAAACCCTGCCTCTAAAAGCATTTCGCGCGCTTCATTATAGTAGCAATCAATAAAGTTTTTATCATGGCAATCAGAAGTTATTACCGCTCCAAAGCCACATTTCTTAAATTCTTTTAAAAACTCAATCTGAGGGTAAGGCGTAGTTCTGTATCCGCGTGAAATAGCACCTGTGTTGACCTCAAACAATGGAATTTTTCCTTTTAGATTCCTAATAGCCTCATACCCATAATTCAAATATTCTTTTGAAGAATTATCTATAAACCCATTGAGCTCATTGGTTTTTGTAAGCAGGTCAAAATGCCCCAATATGTCAAAATCGTTTTTTTGGGGCAAAAGCAACATTGTTTCATAATATTTTTGTGCAAATTTTAAACTGTCACCGTTAAAGTAGTTGTTAACATAATTTTTAACTTCTTCAACACCTCTGTCAAATCCAACTTCCTTTCCGTCAAATTTGAGATAGTGAACAGAGCCTATTAAATAATCAAAGCCATCTGTTGGCACGTCTGAGAAAAGTTCATATTCCAAACCGCAAAAAATTTCTATTTGATTTTTATATTTTTCTTTAAGGTTTAAAATTTCATTTTTATATTTTAGCATATCTGCTACGGTCATCTGATAGGGATAATCCGAAAAGCTCATATAGGTATGCTCAGAAAACCCAATAGAATCAAATCCTTTTTGGATAGCCGCTAAAACTATTTCTTCAGGCGAATCTTTTCCATCTGCATAAGTTGTATGAATATGTAAATTTTGCAAATAACTCATATTTACTCCATATCTTCGGTATTATGATACCCATAATAATAAAACATACTCTTTTAAATCGCCTCCATTTTCAAAGGAGGATTTTTTATTATTATAACATAAAACAATTTATAAGTAAACAAAAAGCAGACTTTTAGAGAAGTATGCTTTATCATATTCAAATTACGCCACTCATATAATGTATAAAGTCAAAAAGTTTTGCAACACCATTTAGTGTTTCAAAGTGGTAAATTTATGTATATATTGTGTTTTTCGGGTAAAAACTACCTAAAAAGCGTTGTTTATCCCCCACTTTGCCGATTTTCAGGGCAAAAAACTGTGGTTTTGCACAACCTAAATGGTAAAAAATGGTAAAAAATCCATTTTTTCTAAAGGTTACAAGGTTGTAACTTTTTGATTTTTCAAATCGTTTTGTGCATTTTGCATAAAACCACCTACCCTTTTTTGTTTGACATTTGATTAAATCGTGGTATAATGTCATACGTTGCGCCGAGGCAACCACAAAAATTGCCCCAAAAACAACACCTCGCAGAACCTTTCTGTGAGAATTAAAGGAGTTTTTATGTTAAAGAAAAGTAAGCGTTATGCTCGCAAAGTTATGGACTATGCCAGAGAGCACACACGCCGTATCGGTCTTATCGGTATGAGCGTACTCATAGCAGCGGTTTCAATGCTGTTTTGTCTGTCTATCAACGTAGTATCCATTTCCGACGGAACAAACACTCACACTTTATATACCCTTAAAAGTGACGTTCGTGGAATTTTAGGCTATGCCGGTTATACTTCCGGATATAATGTTATAGATACCGACCGTGACGGAAACAAGCTCTCTATTGAAGTTGTTGCCACCTTCCCTGTTTATATAACATACGGTGACGAAACAATCACTCATATCACTTCACCTTTAAGTGTGGATGATATAATCCTTAATGCAGGAATTGACCTTAAAGAAGACGATATTGTTTCTCTTCCTTTAGACGAAATACTGGAAAGTGAAACCTATATTGATATTGTTCCTGCTCCCGAAAAAACAGAAGATCCTACAAGACAGGCTACATTAAACACTTCTGCATCTGTAACCGTATCTGCTTCTGTTTCTAACTCTAATACCATATCTACACTTACCCCTGATATTGATATTGTGCTTGATGAAAACGGAATTCCCGTTAACTATACAGGTACAAGTCGCGTTCAGGCTACTGCATATACCTATACAGGCAATCGTTGCGCAACAGGTGTTAATCCTCAGCCGGGTTATATTGCAGTAAACCCCAAAATCATTCCTTACGGCACAAAGATGTATATCGTTTCTGCCGATGGTAGATATGTATACGGTTACGCTATTGCCGCTGATACAGGCGGATATGTAAAGAGCCGTCCAACAAATGTTGACTTATTTATGGAAACCAATGCCGCTTGTAAGGCATTTGGAAGAAGAGATGTTATAATCTACTTTCTTGAGTGATAATCAAAAGCCTGTCTGATGACAGGCTTTTTCCTATTCCATAAAAGACGCCCTTACTTAAGTAAGGACGTCTTTTTTTATTCTTTCACATAAATTCTTTCAATTGAACCGATTATAAGGTTGTGCCAGTCACCGTCTTTGTACCATTTTTCATCAACAGATTTGTCTGTCAGATATTCTTTTGACATAGGCTGCACATATTTCTTCTTAATTTTAAGCACAAGACGTGCTTCTTCAAACCATACATATTTATCATCTGTAATGGGTGTAAGCCCTGTGAGAGCTGTTTTATTCACATCTCTGCCTGATTTACTTCCGCAAATTTTGTGAATATCCTTATTATCGCCATAAAATGTGATTGTAAAATAGTCATTATCATCAAGGAATTTCATAGTATAGCGTGAGGGACGTACAACTACAGCAACACTGTCCTCTCCCCACATCTCACCCATAAAGCCCCAGGAAGCCGTCATCATATTATAGCTTTCCTCGTTTCCTGCGGTTATGAGCATATACTCCTTTGAGATAATATCTATGATATTTTCCTTAAAATCTTTTACACAAATATCTCTGAACATAATACCACTATCCTTTAAAGAAGCCTACAAGACCTGCTACAAAAATAACTATAATTAATATAGGCAGAACGAAACGGAAATAGTATTTAAGCCAATGAGGAAGCTTGAAGCCTTTTCCTGTATTTGCTTCCTCAATATATTTATCGAAGCCCCAACCCCACTTTGTAACACAGAAAAGCAGGAATATAAGAGCACCAACAGGCAGAAGAATCTGGCTTACAACAAAGTCTTCCATATCAAGAATATTCTTTCCGCCCAGATTTACAAAGCTAAGCAAATTAAAGCCCAAAGCACAGGGTACACTCAAGATAAGCATTCCGATACAGTTAACAACAGAAGCCTTTTTTCTGCTCCAGCCAAGGTTATCCATAAGGTTGGCCTGAAGATTCTCAAATACGGCAATAACGGTTGAGAAACTTGCAAAGGTCATAAATACAAAGAAGAGCGTTCCCCAAACTCTGCCCAAAGGCATATTAATAAATACATTTGGAAGTGTTTGGAAAATAAGAGGAGGTCCTGCGGTTACATCAACATTATATGCAAAGCAAGCAGGGAATATTATCATACCTGACATAAGAGCAACAAAGGTATCAAGCACACAGATTCTTGCCGACTCTCCCGCAAGGGTGTTGTCCCTTGACATATAGCTTCCGAAAATCTGCATAGAGCCTATACCAAGGCTTAATGTAAAGAAGGACTGATTCATAGCCGCAACAATAACGTCAAAAATGTTTATGCTATTTTCGCTGAGTCGTGAAATACTGGGAATCAGATAATATTTAACACCCTCAAGGCCACCCTCAAGCAGAGCGCTGTTAACGGCAAGTACAACCATAAGCACAAGAAGAGCTAACATCATCCATTTACTGATACGCTCAAGACCTTTTTGAAGCCCAAAACTGCAAACAATAAAACCTGCTATAACTGTAATAGCCATCCATAACACCATTTCAAGCGGATTAGCGGTCATATTTACAAATACGCTGTTTACCTGCTCGGTAGTCATACCGCTATTAAATGTACCTGTAGCAAACTTAACGAAATAGTTGCTCATCCAACCCGATACTGTGGTATAGTACATCATAAGAATGTAACAGCCAATCATACACAGCCAACCGTGTATATGCCATTTGGTTTTTGGTTTTTCAAGGGTTTTAAAAGCCTGTAACGCACTTTTTTTACTTGCTCTGCCTACTGCCAACTCCATAGTAAGTACAGGGATACCCAT
>JAEIGA010005187.1_pt1 | contig 20000 bp, 14 predicted proteins | sample 9270691 | NCBI WGS metagenome assembly JAEIGA01 (sample SAMN17057246, study PRJNA624740) | gut metagenome | biome: biome; isolation source: fecal sample | host: Bos grunniens | place: China: Xizang | collected 2019 | reverse complement strand
CAATGATGACAAACATCTGGTGGGTCGTCAAACAGAAGATTTCATAAACAGCCGTCTTGACCTTTTGCGTCAGGAGTTGTCGGAGAAGGAGGGCAACCTTGCTCAGTATAAAAAGGATAATATAGATATAAGTTTGGACGCTCCGCAGGTTATGCAGAATAAATCGGCTTATATCAAGCAGTTGGAGGATGTGGATATGATGCTCAATGCATCTAAATATCTCAGCGGCTTTGTCAACGATCCTGCTAATGATATGAAATTGATTCCAACAACTTTTGGAATGGCTATTGACAATTCTTTGGCTGAAATCATTAACAATTACAATAAGGAAGTTGTAGAAAGAAATCAATTGTTGTTGACTGCGACAGAGGATAATCCTATATTGAAGAATTCTACAATAAGGGTTAAGGCGATGCAGGATGAACTTCGTGCGGCTCTTGTTACGTTCGAAAAGTCTCTTGCCGTTCAACGCGATGCTATAATGCTGCTTGTGGATAATTATACCGACCGCTTTGAAATGTCACCTGACATCGAGCGCGAATTGCTTGCTTTGACACGTGAATGTAACATAAAGTCGGATCTTTATGTGATGCTTTTGCAAAAATATGAGGAGAATGCTTTAAGCCTTGCTATTGCTGCCGATAATTTGCGTTGCATTGATGCTCCTACGGTCGGCGGCATTGTTTCGCCGGATAAAAACAGAATAATATTGATTGCTCTCTTTATAGGATTGGCAATACCTGTTATATATGTCTGCTTGTTGATGATGTTCCAGACAAAGCTTACTTCTGTCGAAGATACGGCAAAAATGTTCTCTGTGCCATTGGTGGGTACAATTCCTTTGCTGGGCAACTTGAAAGAACGTGCCTTGTCGATTGTCGTAAACAAGAACACAAATAATCTTGTAACGGAATCGTTCCGCTCGTTGCGTACAAACCTGCAGTTTGTGATGAAAAATACTGACGGCAAGGTTGTTATGTTTACCTCTTCGTCTTCGGGCGAGGGTAAGACGTTCATTGCTTCGAATATGGCGGTGAGCGTGGCTCTGCTCGGCAAGAAGGTGCTGCTCGTTGGTGGTGATATACGTCGTCCCCGATTGTCTGAGGTATTTAGCATAGAGAGTAATGTCGAAGCTCTGACATCTTATCTTGCTGCTGACATAAAAGAGGTTGCTATACTTGACAAAGCGATAATTAAGTCAAATGTGGTAGAGGGATTGGATCTTCTTCCGGCTGGTATTGTTCCTCCTAATCCGGCGGAGTTGTTGGCGGGTGTGAACCTTGAGCATGCTTTTGACTATTTGAAGAGTAAATATGATTATATAATAATGGACTCTGCTCCGGTGGGACTTGTCTCTGATTCCTTGATTGCAAGTCGTGTGGCAGATGCTGTTGTTTATGTGTTCCGTCTTGATTATTCGCACTCCGAGGATGTTGCTTTCTTGAATTCTCTTATCGCTGAAGGCAAACTGAAAAATGTCTCTGTTGTGATTAATGGCGATAATCAGAAGATGGCTCGTAGAGGAAGCCGTCGTTATACCGCTTATGGTTACGGTTATGGCTATGGTTACGGATACAGTGATGACAAAAAATAAGAAAAAGGCTCATTTTTATATTTGTTTGATAAATAATAGCCCGATTTTTTATTTTTACATGCAAAAATGTTGTTCTTGTTAAAAAAAAGAACTAAATTTGCACGCCTGTTAAGAAAAACCGAATCTTGGTAGGCGAAAATCTCTTCGGGGCGTGGCGCAATTGGTAGCGCACCTGGTTTGGGACCAGGGGGTCGCAGGTTCGAATCCTGTCGCCCCGACGAAGATAAAAAAGGCGATGCTGTTACGGGTGGTGTTGCCGGGTAAAGCAAGTGAAAGTCTTGCAATGTTGAAATAAATCCGTTCTCGGGGCGTGGCGCAATTGGTAGCGCACCTGGTTTGGGACCAGGGGGTCGCAGGTTCGAATCCTGTCGCCCCGACAAAAATAAAAGTGCAATGTTGAACATTGCACTTTTATTTTATTCTGTGATTGTGTCGGTCAACTTTTTTAGTGATGGGATTATTATCTCTTTACGATGCAGTTCCAACAAGTCTGCTGCTTGCATCTCGTTCAGGGATTTGGAAATGTTCAGACGTGTCTCGCATAAAATAGAGGCGAGACGTTCCATTTTTATTGATATGATTTTTCGTCCATGTTGCTGTTCGCACCTTAAGGAGATGAATTTTACAATACGGCCGGCTATGCTGCCCGGTGTATGTTTCCAGAGTTTTTCCTCTTGCTTTTCGGCTTTATGGCTTATCAGATTCAAGAAATTGATTGTAAAGATATTGTGCTTGATTAGCTCGCTGAAAAGATATTTCTTTTCGATAGCAAGTATCGTGCAGCATCCTTTGGCTATGTATTCTTTCTTGTAGTTCGTGTTATAGCCGAACATTGAATAAGGCTCGATTGCGTATGGCGCAGTGATATCTTCTATTACTCTGTAACTTTCATCCGGTGCTTCTGCTATGCTTTGCAATGTGCCTTGTATAAGAACAAGAAAACTTGTGCAACTGTCACCACGATGGCAGATGCAATCGCCATCATTGTGTTTGACAAATTCAAAAGCAACGTTGTCGAGTATCGCTGTGATGTCGTCTTTGCTCATTCCCTGAAAATAGGGGAGGGATAATAAACTCTCGTACATAGTCAATAATATGAACATTTATTTAGGTAACAATATAGCAGTTGACCCACATACTGAAAAAAACGCGTAGATGTCATGTCGACCGTAGTGGAGACATCTCGTATATCGTTTTTAGAGATCCCTCGTCGCTACGCTCTGTCGGGATGACATTATTGGGTCAACATCTATATTATCACTTTTATTTATAACTATCCAACAATCGGATTAGTATAAATTGTTGTGCATTTTTTATCTCAATGTAAAATTATGTGGTATTTTATACATATATTATTATATAAATACAATGGTGGTAAAAAAAGATAAAAAAAAGAGAAAAACAGATGTTTGATTAATTCTATTTGATTACTTTAGCAAAAGATTAAATAAAATTTTATTTAAATAACTATATTATGAAAAAACTGAATCTATTTTCTTTGTTCATGATGCTTTTTTCTGCAGGTGTCATGGCGCAGAGTGTACCTACTCACGAGATGTATGTGAATAGCGGTACACCTACGAACATTGTGGAGGCTCTTGATAAATGGGAGCCCGGCAAGCCTTGGAATGGCGATGCAAGTTATGTCGATGAGAATTTTTGGATTTCTCGTGTTCCTTTGAAAGAGCGTTTCCGTCCAGGAGACCAGGCAAATGATGCACTCGACGACACAAACAACAAAAAATTCTGTTGGATGGCTCCTACAGGTGAAATGACCAAGAAATGGGGTGCATTGCCACGATATAACTTTGATGGTGATAACTTCAACATGTGGCAGTATCTCGACATCCATTCAAACTGGACAAATGGTTTCTGGCGTGTTCCCGGTGCATTCAACGATGTTGCTCACAAGAATGGTGTAAAGACCGGTTGTACATATTTTATCGATTGGGGAACAAATATTCAGATAAATGAAGAACCTGGTAAGACATTGTATGAATTGGCTGAGCCTGTTAATCAATATGATACTAATCAGGTAAACTCTTATGGAGACCATTTTAAATATTCACGTAAACTTGTTCAGTTCTTGAAGTATTATGGTATTGACGGTCTTTGCTTTAACCCTGAGGGAAGGTGGGGCGTTCAGCTTTATAAGCGTTTTATTCCGTTCTTGGCTGAGTGTCACAAGATTGCCGAGGAGTTGAAATGGGCGTTCCATGTCGATTGGTATGCTTATGTTTCAAACAAGGGTATGCTTTCGGATAATGGTTGTAAACTTGATGGACAAAATGACAATTGGTTCCACTATACTCCAAATAGTGACAATGGTAATCTTGCAGCTTTGAATGATCAGCCTGTAACAGATGTTTTCTTTTTGAACTACAACTGGAGTGAGACTGGTTTGGCAACAAGCGTAAGCAAGGCGATAGAGCGTGGCCGTTCTACATTTGATGTGTATGCAGGATTTGATATGCAGGGACGCGGTTACGGACGCAACGGCAATGCCGGTTGGGAGGTTCTTATGAAGTATCCTGTCAGTCTTGTCATTTGGGGAGCACACGACCGTAACCAGTTGTATATCAGTTCTACCGAAGGCGGTCAGAGCGATTATGCTGTACAGAACGAGTATCAGAAGAAGCAGGAGATGCTCTTCTCCGGTGGTAACCGTAATGTCTTGAATCTGCCTGCTTTGAATAATAATAATGTAACTTCATCATTCAGCGACCTCGAGGATTGGCATGGTTATGCAAAGGCTGTTATTGAGCGTTCATCGCTTAACGAAGTTCCTTTCGTGACACGTTTTAACTTGGGTAATGGTCGCTTCTTTAACAATGAGGGTGTTACTACTTGGGACCACAAGTGGTATAACTATGGTATGCAGGATTTGTTGCCTACATGGCGTTGGTGGATTGACAATGGCGATGGCAAGACTGTTCCTGCCGATGCTATAAACCTTGATTTCTGTTACGATGATGCTTGGTTTGCCGGTTCTTGCTTGAAGGTGCATGGTGCTACACAGCGTTCTGACGTGCGTCTGTTTGCTACAAAGTGGAATGTTGCCAATGCGAATGATGAGTTCCGTCTTGTGTTCAAGCCAAAGTCTTCAGGTGCAACATGTCTTGAACTCATGGTGGCTAAAGAGAATGGCGAGAATAGCTTTGTGTATGTTCCTGTAACAGGTGATATTAAGGGTGGTGAGTGGAATCACGTGACAATCAAGGCTTCCGAGGCCGGTCTTAAGGCTGGTGATGTTATCGGTTGTGTTGGTCTTTCTGTAAAGAATACAACTGCTGCATACGAGGTGCTGCTTGGTGAGTTCGCCTTTGTTCCTGCTGGCTTTAACGAACAGCCGGCAACCCCAGTTATTACTCACGCTGAGGTTATGAAACGTTATTATAACCGTGCAGATATCAAGGTGATTTTCAACATGCCTACACCTGCTAACCGCAAGGCTGAGTATGAAGGCTGTCCTGTATATAACGAAGAGGTTGGTACTTGGTACTATGAAATCTATGTTAAACAAGAGGGTAAGGAAACATTGCTTACAACAACAACATCTTGGGCTGCATACGTCGTTGATGCAACACTTATACCTAAAGTTGATAAGTTGCAGATTGGTGTGCGTGCCGTTGGTAAAGATGGTCGTGCCAAGAGCGATATCGTGTGGTCGCAAGAGATAGAAGAGCCTCTTACAATGATTGAAACTCTTACAGTTAATAAAAGCGTAATCAAGCCTGGTGAAGAGTTTACTATCGGTTTTGAAGATCCTAACCATCCAGTTGCGAATATTAATATTTATAACGCCTTGACAAGCGAAAAAGTCGCAAGTGCAAGTGGTGTTCTTACAATGACAACTTCTTTGCCTTCTGTGGGTAGTTATGATGTTGAAGTTACAACTAACGGCGAGACATTGATGAATCGTTCTTTGATTCTTGTGAGCCCTGAGACTACAGGCCGTTTGCCCGAAATTGTAAATATTGCAGCTGACAAGACTTCTGTTGATAATTCAGCAAGCAATGAGAATGGTGAAGTGAACTTTACAGCTGATATAAACAAGGGTGTTGATTATAATGGTGCTCCTTGTACTGTTTCTCAGTCGCTTTATATGAGCGAACCTTATCAGTTCACCGTAGATGCTGCCATTATGAGTGAATATACAAATACATCTTTTGCTCTTTGGTTTAAGGTTGAGAAGTTCGAGCATGCATCACTCGGAACATTGCTTATGACAAAGGTTAACCGTAATTATGGTGGTACTTGGACTGAAAATGTTTGGGGTGAGATGTGGACTGCTATTCGTCCTGCAGGTTATGCAAAGAACAATAATATTGGACGTGACAATGCTGAAAATGAACTTTCTCTTTGCACCGATGCTCCAAGAGCCGGAACCGGTAACTATGAACATAACAACGACGTCGATATTCTTTCTGACGGTTATAGTTTGATGCCCGGTGTATGGTATCATGTATGTGCTGTTAAATCGGGATATAATCTTAAATTATATCTCAATGGTAAAGAGATTGCAAGCGGTAGTTCTCGTGGTGCAGGTCCAAAGGACTGGAGAGGTGCCAAATTCTATGTAGGTGGTTCTATGACCAACCTTGCAAGTTTGACCGGTTGGGTAGATGAGGTTCAGATTTGGAGTAAGGCGCTTACTGCAGCTGAAGTTCAGGAGGCTATGAAGGGTTATAAGACAGCGCCGGAAAAGCTTGAAGGATACTTTACTTTTGAAACAACAAGAACAGATAGCGAAGGCTATATCTATTTCCCTAACACAGGTAGAAATGCGGCGGCAGTTCCCGGAGGTTATATGACAACAGGTAAGGAAGAGAATGGCAGAACAAATGATTATAAGCAGAATCAGTTGACTACAGCTCTTGGTGTGCCTATGCTTACCGGTAGCTTCCCTGTGAAATATGAATCTTCTAAATGGATGCTCGACGGTGCACGCTTGAACAATTCAACTGAAACAACTGCCAATGCAACTTACAATGTTGCTGATGGTGAATATTCTGTGACTCTTGTTTCAAGCAACTCTTGGGGTTCTGTAACAAAGACAATCTCTGATTATATCGTTGTTACTGCCATTGATGATGTTGCTGCTGCTACTGAGGCCGGATATATGATCTATCCAAAACCTTTTGAGGGTGTAGCCAATGTGCTGTTCGCTCAAGGCGGCGTGTACGGTATTTCGGTATTTACAGCTGATGGCAAGCTCGTTTCAAAGAATGCTGTTGAGGTTTCTGACAGCGAGGCTGTGGAAGTCTCTGTTGAGAATGCCGGAGCATACGTTGTTGTAATAACAAAGGATGGCAAGGCTGTACGCTCATTCAAGATTGTGATGAAGTAATTGACACATATTTATATAAACAACGGGCAAAGGAGTTTTCTTTTGCCCGTTGTTTTGCTTTTATGGCTAAGTTGAATTAACTTCGCAGAGTATATTGTGATTATATTATGTCGGTACGCAAGGAAAAATATGATATGTTGGCTGTAGTTGGTCCTACGGCTTCGGGAAAAACCTCTTTGGCTGTCGATGTGGCATTGGCTGTGTCGGGAGCAGAGATTATAAGTGCTGACAGTCGTCAGGTCTATCGTGGAATGGATATCGGAACGGGTAAGGATTTGGCGGAGTATGAACGTGACGGGGTTGTTGTGCCTTCGCATCTTCTTGATATTGTCGATGCCGGTGAAAAGTATAACCTTTTTGAGTTCCAGCGTGATTTCCTTTCAGCGTACAATGACATTAAAGAGCGTGGCGCATTTCCTGTAATGTGTGGAGGAAGCGGATTGTATGTAGAGTCGGTTCTCAAAGGGTATCGCTTGTTGCCTGTCCCGGAGAATCCGGCATTGCGTGAGTCGCTTGAGGAGAAATCGCTTGAGGAACTGACAGAAATATTGTCGCGCTATAAGATGCTTCACAACAATACCGACACCGATACAAAGAAACGTGCAATACGTGCAATAGAAATAGAGGAGTATTATCGTACTTGTCCTGCCGAAGAACGTTATTTTCCTCAAATAAACTGTTTGACCATTGGTGTATCGGTTGACCGCGAGGTAAGACGTAACAGGATAACACGTCGTTTACATGAGCGTCTTGACGCCGGTATGGTGGATGAGGTGCGCGGGTTGCTCGATAAAGGCGTCACTGCCGAACAGTTGATGTATTATGGCCTTGAATATAAATATCTCACTCAATATATAATAGGTGAACTTTCTTATGATGATATGGTGAAAGGGCTTGAAATAGCAATTCATCAATTTGCAAAAAGGCAGATGACTTGGTTCCGCGGTATGGAAAAACGTGGTGTGCATATACATTGGATTGATGCGGCATTGCCACGCGACAAACAGGTTGAACTTATAAAGGATTTATTGTATGATTGATTTGCATAAAATCAACAGACACCGTTGGGGTATAATCTACTCTCCCAAGGCCGGTACGGTCAGGCCAATGAAACTTTGGAGTGAGATTAGGGAATATCTTGTCTCAAAAGGTGTGGAGTATGATTTCCTGGAATCGGAGAATTTTGGCTCTGCAGAACGTCAAGCCCGCATGTTTGCCGATAACGGATATGAAACAATTGTTGTAGTTGGCGGTGATGGAGTGTTGCAGGATGCTCTTAATGGAATTCTCTCCTCGAAGCGTGCCGACAAGGTGGCGCTTGGCATTATACCAAATGGCGTTGCAAATGATTTTGCATCATACTGGGGCTTGCAGGCAGGTGATTATAAAACAGCGATAGATTGTATCATTGCCCACAGAATAAGAAAGGTCGATGTGGGATATTGTTCCTACATAACAGAAACCGGTGAAGAAAAAAGATATTTTTTGAATGCGCTGAATATCGGCTTGTCGGCACACATTGTGGAGCTTACCAATAGAAAGCGCCCGATATTTGCCAAGTTGGTGTATCGTATTTCCGGAATTCTATACCTGCTGTTTCATCGTCGTAATTTCTCGATGCGCTTTAAACTCAACAATCAGGTGGTTGACCAAAAGTTCATGATGCTTTGTGTGGGAAATTCCGTCGGCTACGGATTGACACCGAGTGCAGTTCCTTATAACGGCTGGCTTGATGTTTCGGCTATAAGGATGCCTAAGTTGTTCGGGCTTCTTGAGGGGCTTCTGATGTTGGTGCATCGTAGAATCCTGAACTACGAATTGGTGGTGCCTTTTAGAACTTCCGAAATTTATATAGAGTCTTTGGATGGTGCTGCGCTTGCCATTGATGGTAGAACATTTTATCCGACGTTGCCAATGACGGTTGCGGTTGAACAGGAATTCTTGAATCTTATAATACCTTCTAAAATAAATAAACGTAAATGAAAAGATGGGTGGACGCTGTTTGTCTGCCCATTTTTTTCATGTTATATAGCACTCTTTTTTGCTTTTTTTGCATTTTTTTTAAAAAAAATTCTATTTGTTTGTATTTGAATATTATAATTCTTACATTTGAAGGTGTGATAAAAAATTTAGTCTAATATATAAATTGTACGAGATGAGTTATTTGCGATTCGAAAAAACGCTGATGACGAACTTGGAAGAGTCGTTGCAAAAGGAAATTCTGAGGACAAACCGTTCGGGAGCTTATCATTGTTCGACTATCGTCGATTGTAATACCCGTAAATACCATGGTTTGTTGGTTGTCCCCATTCCGCAACTTGATGACGAGAACCATGTGTTGTTGTCATCTCTTGATGAGACTGTAGTGTTGCATGGTGCAGAGTTCAACTTGGGCTTGCATAAGTACAATGCCGACAACTTCAGTCCTCGTGGCAACAAGTACATCCGTGAGTTTGCCTGGGAGCGTGTCCCAACCACAATCTACAATGTGGGTGGTGTGTGGCTTAAGAAAGAAAAAGCCTTTGTTCATCACGAGAACAGAATTCTAATCCGTTACACCCTTTTAAAAGCTAATACGGCTGTTACCTTGCGTCTTCGTCCGTTCTGTGCATTCCGCAGTGTCCGCGAATACACTCACGAGAACAATATCGCAGACCGCAGCTACAAAGAGGTTGAAAACGGTATAAGCATGCGTATGTATGCCGATTATCCCGACCTTTACATGCAGCTTAACAAAAAGAATGATTTTGTTTATCAGCCCGATTGGTATCGTGGCATAGAGTATGTAAAGGAACTCGAGCGCGGTTACGATTTTAACGAAGACCTTTATGTACCCGGATACTTCGAAGTCAAGATGAAGGCCGGCGAAAGCATTGTCTTCTCGGGTGGTGTCTCTCCAATGACAACACGTACAATGAAGGCTGCTTTTGAGCACGAAGAGGAAATTCGTGACCCACGCGACAATTTCATGCACTGTATGCAGTGTGCCGGTAATCAGTTCTTTAATGTTCAGGGTCAGCACACATATATTCTTGCCGGTTATCCTTGGTTCAAGTGTCGTGCGCGTGACATGTTCGTGTCGTTGCCTGGCTTGGCTTTGTCGCAGGGACATATCGATGAGTTCGAACGCGTGATGAAAACTGCGCGAATCGCTATCGAGGACTTTATGAACGGCAAGCAGAGCGATTGTAAAATTTATGAGATGGAGCACCCCGATGTGTTGCTTTGGGCTATCTGGACATTGCAGCAGTATGCAAAGGAGTGCGGTATCGAGGCTTGTCGTGATAAATACGGCGACCTTCTCATGAATATATATGATTTCATCCGTAATAACAGACACAGCAATCTGCGTGTGACACATAATGGCTTGCTCGCCACAAACGGCAGGGACAAGGCTGTTACATGGATGAACTCGACAGCAAACGGCCGTCCTGTTGTTCCACGTACAGGTTATGTGGTTGAGATAAATGCTTTGTGGTACAATGCTCTCAAATTCATTGAGGAGATGGCTGTACTAACACGTAACGAGGAGGTTCAGAACTCTTTGGTACGTCTTATTCCGCTTGTGGGCAAGGCATTTACCGAGGTATTCCTCAATGAATATGGCTATTTGTACGACTTCGTCGATGGCGACTATGTCGATTGGAGCGTACGTCCTAATATGATTTTTGCCGTAGCACTCGATTATTCTCCGCTCGATTCCAAACAGCGCAAGAAAGTTCTTGATACCGTTACAAAGGAGCTGCTTACTCCGCGTGGCTTGCGTTCTTTGTCTCCTAAGAGTGTAGGATACAATCCAAACTATGTAGGTCCTCAGATACAGCGCGATTATGCATATCATCAGGGTACTGCATGGCCATGGTTGGGCGGTTTCTATTACGAGGCATATCTTAAGACATATAAGATGAGCGGTGTTTCGTTTGTTCAGCGCCAGATGGTCGGTTTTGAGGACGAAATCGTGCAACACTGTATCGGTTCTATTCCTGAAGTGTTCGACGGTAACCCGCCGTTCAAGGGACGCGGTGCTGTTGCGTTTGCAATGAATGTGGCTGCAATCCTTAGAACAAGCCAGATACTAAAACAGTATGAATCTAAAATGGAGGGATAATAGATATGAAAGTATTAATGTTCGGTTGGGAGTTCCCCCCTCATATCTCGGGTGGACTCGGTACTGCAAGTTACGGACTTACCAAAGGTTTCGTTCAGCAGGGCGATGTTGAAATCAAGTTCTGTATCCCCAAACCTTACGGTGACGAGGATAACAGTTTCCTCAGAATCGTGGCTATGAACTCTGTGCCTATCGTGTGGAAGGACGTAAATTACGATTATGTAAACTCACGTATCGGCAATGTGATGACTCCCGAGGAGTATTATCGTTACAGAGAGCATATATACAGCGATTTCAGCAATATGCACGTCAATGATCTCGGTTGTATGGAATTTGCCGGTGGTTATCCCGACAATCTGCACGATGAGATAAACAATTATTCTATAATTGCAGGTGTTGTGGCACGTACCGAAGAGTTTGATATCATTCACTCTCACGACTGGTTGACATACCCTGCCGGTATTCATGCAAAGCAGGTTTCAGGTAAAAAACTTGTTATCCACGTGCATGCTACCGATTTCGACCGCAGCCGCGGTAATGTCAATCCAACGGTTTATGCTATCGAGAAGAATGGTATGGACCATGCCGACCACATTTTCTGTGTTAGCGAGTTGACACGTCGTACAGTAATCGAGAAGTATCATCAGCATCCAAGCAAGGTGTCAACACTGCACAATGCTGTAACTCCGCTCGAGAAGGAGATTCTTGACATTGTACCAAAGAAGATTCCGGGCGAAAAGGTTGTTACATTCCTTGGACGTATAACAATGCAGAAGGGTCCTGAGTATTTTGTTGAGGCTGCTGCACAGGTTCTTAAAAAGACAAAGAACATCCGTTTCTGTATGGCCGGTAGCGGTGATATGATGAACGATATGATTCGTCTTGTGGCACAGCGCGGTATTTCGGACCGTTTCCACTTCCCCGGTTTTATGCGCGGACGTCAGGTATATGAGTGCTTAAAGGCGAGTGATGTGTATATCATGCCTTCGGTGAGTGAGCCTTTCGGTATCTCGCCTCTTGAGGCTATGCAGTGCGACGTGCCTACAATCATATCCAAGCAGTCGGGTTGTGCCGAGATTCTCGACAAATGTATAAAGACCGACTATTGGGATATCAATGCTATGGCAGATGCCATCTACTCAATATGTAACAATGAATCTCTTTATGAGTACCTCAAGGTCGAGGGACGCAAGGAGGTTGACAGTATTACATGGGAGGATGTGGCACTCCGCTTGCGTAGAATGTATGAGAAAGTTTTGGGTTGGTAATAATAAAAGAATATAAGATATGAAAACAATTTGTTTCTATTTTGAATTACATCAAATCAGACAGTTGAAACGTTACCGTTTCTTCGATATCGGTACAGACCACTACTATTATGATGACTATGCTAACGAGAGCATGACATTCGAGTTGGCCGAAAAATCGTACGTGCCGGCTTTGCAGACTCTTTTGGAGATGATTCGTGAGAGCAACGGCGCATTCAAGGTTGCTTTCTCGGTATCGGGTGTGGGTCTTGAAATGTTGGAGCTCTATGCACCACAGGTAATCGAGCTGTTGCATGAAATCAACAAGACCGGTTGCTGTGAGTTCCTTTGCGAGCCTTATTCACACGGTTTGTCATCATTGGCATCGAAAGAGGTGTTCATGGAAGAGGTAATGCGTCAGAACCGCAAAATTAAAGAATTGTTCGGTAAAAAGCCTAAAGTGTTGCGTAACTCAGGTCTTATCTATTCTGATGAGATTGGTGAGATGGCATCGCAGATGGGTTTCAAAGGTATGTTGTCAGAGGGTGCAAAGCACATCCTCGCTTGGAAGAGTCCTCACTTTGTATATAACTGCGCTCTTGCTTCTAACTTGAAGCTTCTGTTGCGCGACTACAAGTTGTCCGACGACATCTCTTTGCGTTTCTCTAACCCTGAGTGGAGCGAGTATCCATTGTTCGCAGAGACATATATCGATTGGATTTCTCAATTCCCCGAGGACGAGAAGGTTATCAATATCTTCATGAATCTCTCTGCTATTGGTATGGCACAGCCATTGTCTTCAAACATCCTTGACTTTATGAAGGCATTGCCTGCATGTGCTGCGGCAAAGGGAATCACATTCTCTACACCATCGGAGATTATCGATAACCACAAGTCTGTAGGTCCTCTTGAAGTGCCTTATCCACTCTCTTGGATGGACGAGGAGCGCGACGCAAGTTCTTGGTTGGGTAACACCTTGCAGCGCGAGGCATTCAGCAAGTTGTATAGCGTTGCAGAGCGTATCATGCTCACCGATGACAAGAAGTTGAAGCAGGATTTCGACTACTTGCAGGCAGCCGAGAACCTTCGCTTCATGACAACAAAGCAGAATGGTATCATCACAGAGCGTTGTATCTATGAATCACCATACGATGCATTTACAAACTACATGAACATCCTTGGTGACTTCCTTGCTCGTGTACGTGCGCAGTATCCCGATATGGATAACGAGGAACTCGGTTCATTGCAGCAGATGATTGATAACCAGGAGGTTGAAATCATTCAGCTCGAAGCAGAGGTTGAACAGTTGAAGGCAAAACTCGCTACAAAGGCAAAGAAAGCCGCTAAGAAGGAGGCTCCTGTTGCTGAGCCGGTAGTGGAGCCTGCAGCTGAAGAGAAACCAAAGAAAAAGGCAGCGAAGAAAGCCGCAAAGAAGGCGTAAGTTTGCTCTGATATAAGCTATTAATAACAAAAGGTCACACAATTGTGTGACCTTTTGTTATTAATGTTTACAATTAGTTTGTTTGGCTTATGCTTGTGTTGTAAGTGAATGGTTATAGAATAAATAATTGTATATACTGCTTTATAAGAAAAGTCTTTAGTGTGAGTTTTGTGCCGTTTGGAATCAGTCGGATTTGCTTGCATAAATTACGTGTCTCTTCTTTCTGCTTTTCGCTTTTGCTTGTTACAATAAGGTGTCTCAACTGTCGTAAAAACGAAATAGCACTTTTGCTTGCAACTTCAGGCTGCTCATTGGGAGGGTATATGCCTGAGTTGTTGATGAAATTAAGTCTCTTGCAGTCGGCAAGTGCAAAATCACGGAATTTTTCATAACTTCTCGCACGGCAAATGCTTCCGGGGCGCTGGTAGTAGTTATAATACGATTTGTTGATTACAGCTGCTTTACCGCATTGCGACATGAAGATGAATGTTGAAGCCCTATCTTCGAAATATACATTCTCTGGGAATTGTGTGCTATCAAACAGACTTTTCTTGAACAATGTGGTGCAGGCATTTATCGCAATTTTGCCAAGGAAATTTAATGTCGTTATCTCTTTGGCTGTCAATATGCTTATTTTACCATCTTGTGGAAATTGATATTTGGGTGGTCTGTCATCGTATGTTCTATGGAAATTACTGTTGACCAATCCTAAATCGTTTTCAACGGCCAATGTGTACATATCCTCATACATATTTGGCAGAATGGTGTCGTCGCTGTCAATGAAACCTATATAGTCGCTTGTTGCTATTTTTATGGCTTCGTTACGTGCTGTTGATAAATCCGCTTTGTCTATGTGTAGAACTTTGATGCGCTCGTCAGTCTTTGCAATTTCATGACAAAGAGCTAGTGAATTGTCTGTAGAGGCATTTTCTACAAGGATTATTTCAATATCTTTCAAAGTTTGTGCAGTGATTGATTGCACGCATTTTGCGAGATATTTTTCTGTGTTGTGTACAGGGACTATTATGCTTACTTTTGCCATATCATTTCTTTGGTTTCTTGTATATGATGATGCCGAATATTCTAATTATCTTGCAATATGTGTAATCATAATATTCGTTTTTTATCGAGAAAATATTTTCAAGAATTCTTGATGTAAAACTTTTCTGCTTTAGTTTCTTTTTGATTTTGAATACAATTGTTCTGTTTTGTGTGGTTTTTATAATTTCCTTTTGTAGCAAAGTGTATTTATCGTATAGTTCTGTTGCGTATTTTACAGCTGTTGGTATGATTTCGGTAGTTCCGAATTTTATTACAAAAAAGTAGCAATCCGGAAATAGCTTAATCATGCTGTTTTTGTGTTTTTCTAAAAGATTGTTTTTTTCAAGAAATTCGTAAACGTAATTGTATGCATGTAGATGATCAATGGCGCGTGGTGTTTTCTTGAATGTTTCGAACATTATGGAATTGTTGCGTCTTAGATATATATATAATTTCTCGGGAACGTAATATGCGTATTTTGAAACCGATAAGTATTGGTGTGTGAACTGGAAATCCTCGTACAAAATTTTCTCAAAACGTATATTGTGCTTGTCTAAGATAGATTTACGAAACAACTTGTTGCATGCAGAAGTGTCAGATTCCATAAATTGCAAATCGGTAACTTCTGTCAAACCATTATATTTTATCGCGTAATATTTGTCGTCGCTCTTTATTGGTGTAATTCCGTCTTCAATGCGGATTTCTGTTCCAAAGTGAATAAAATCGATATTTGTATCTAAAACTTTTGATAATATTTCAAATGCGTTTTGGTGCAACAAATCGTCTGAATCAATAAAGCTAATCCATTCTGTGGTTGCATGATCGAGTCCTGTGTTTCTGGCTCCTCCCAAACCTGCATTTTTTTGATTTATTATCGTGATTCTTTCATCTTCTTTTGCCAGTTTTTCCAATATGGCCAAAGAACCGTCTGTAGAACCATCGTTGACACAGATAATATTCAAATTCTTATATGTCTGGTTCATAATGCTTCTGACCGATTTCTCCAGAAACTTCTCTGTGTTGTATACAGGCACTATGACTGTTATTTGTTCTGTTTTATTTTTCATAAGTAATTGACAATAAAAGAGTTTTTTTTGTAATGTTCTGTGTCTCGGCATTAATGATGCCGTATGCTTTTTCTGTTTGAGACAAAAGTATAAAAAAAAAGAAGACAAAAGCATAAAAAAAGATGTAAGTTTACAGAAAAATACTAACTTTGTAAAGTGATGTAATGCTTATGTTTGTAAAATAAAGTATTGAAGCTAATTGGAATTTGTAAATAATGGTACAAAAAGATTTTTTTAATGAAGAAGTGCGTTCTGGGTACACTGTAACTTCTGCGAAGAAAAGAGTGTGGGCTTGCGAACTCAATCTTCTTGAAGTATTTGCTGCAGTCTGCAACAAACATGGTCTACGTTTTTGGATAGATTCTGGTACTCTGTTGGGTGCAATAAGACATAAAGGATTTATTCCATGGGATGACGATATTGATGTGGTTATGTTTCGCGAAGACTATGACAAACTTGTATCCATAGCCGCTTCCGAGTTTAAGAAACCTTATATATTCCAAACTGCATATACCGAAAAACAATTTGTAAGAGGTCATGCGCAGTTGCGTGATACCAGAACAACAGCAATAATTCCTGTTGAATTATATAAGAATTTTAATCAGGGAATCTTTATTGATATTTTTGTCATGGATTATGTTCCTAATGATGAAAAAGAGCAAATAAAACAAGAATGGAGGGCGCATAGGTTAAGGGATAAACTTGAATTTCGTGCAAATCCTTTAAGGTATTTTATGAATGATAAAGAGCGCTTGCTACAATCCATAAGATACAAAATAAAGTATTTTACTAAAAAATCGTTCAATAGATTGTATAAGCGCTACGAAGATTTATTTAGGCAAAACCTTGCAAGTGAATGCGCCTGTGTTGCGAGTCTTGCATGGCTTTATAGTGCTACAAGACGCGACAAACATTATTACGATGAAACCGTTTTTGTTGATTTTGAGTATTTGAAAGTGCCGGCACCAAAGGGCTATGACAAGTTGCTTACAGATCAATACGGGGATTATATGACTCCGGTGAAAGTTCCGACATATCATGGTCAAATTATTTTCGATGCAGGAACTCCGGCTGATGTCACTATAAGAAGATTGAGAAAAGATAAAAATAAAATTAAAGAAATATTTACCGAAAAATAAATTTGCTATGAAACCAATGATTTCGGTGTTGGTACCGTGTTGCAATGTAGAAAAATATCTTCATCAATGTATTGATTCTATAGTAAACCAGACATTCAAGGATTTGGAAATTATATGCTTGAATGATGGTTCTACCGATGGAACTTTGGACATATTAAATGATTATGCATCAAAAGACAGCCGTATTATCGTTGTTGATAAACCAAATTCAGGATATGGTGCAACAATGAATATGGGTTTGGATATGGCAAGAGGTAAGTATGTGGGAATTATTGAGTCCGACGACTACATTGAACCGGAAATGTTTGAAATTCTATATAATGAAGCAGAAAACAACGAATTGGATGTTGTACGTTGTCTGTATATGGAAAGGAATGAGGTTACCGGTATTGATAAAGTTGCGGATTGTAGTCCTAATTTATACGAATTGGATAAGATATTTACTCCGATAGAGCAAGAAAAGATCTTTTTTATGCCACCTTCAATTTGGGCTGTGCTATATAATAGAGATTTTCTTATTCGTGGAGATATACGTTTTCTGGAAACACCTGGCGCAAGTTATCAGGATACGTCATTTGCTTTTAAGGTCTATGCAAATGTTAAGAGGATGAAAGTTGTGTCAAGAGTTCTGCATAATTATAGAATAAACAGTAATTCATCAGTCTCTTCTTTGAAGAAATTGTTTTATGTATGCGATGAAGATGCTGAAATTCGCAGATATGCAAAGGAGCATGGTGTGTATGATCAATTGAAAGAGATAATGGGACTAAGGGCGTACGGTGCAAGCAAATGGAATTACAATAGATTAAGTAGCTATTCTCTTAAAAGACAGTTTGCAAAAAGATGGTCTAAGGATGTAAGACAAATGTTGAAGGATGGCGAGATTACAAGACGTTTCTTCTCAAAAAGCCGAATAGTAAGACTTTGGATTCTTGCATATTGTCCTTGGGTTTATAGTTTCACACGAAAGTTCTGATTATGAAACAATATGATTATGTTATAGTTGGAGCAGGTCTATATGGAGCCTGCTTCGCCTTTTTTGCCAAACAGCAAGGAAAGAAGTGTCTGGTTATAGACAAGCGTTCTCACGTTGGAGGAAATCTCTATTGTGAAGAGATTGAAGGTATAAATGTACATAAGTATGGTGCACATATCTTTCACACATCAAACAAGAAAGTTTGGAATTTTATGAATTCATTGGTTGAGTTCAACAATTATGTCAACTCTCCTGTTGCCAATTATAGGGGCAAGTTGTATAACTTGCCGTTTAATATGAATACATTCCATTCTTTATGGGGGGTAGTTACTCCAGAAGAGGCAAAGGCAAAGATTAAGGAGCAACGCGAGGAGTTCGGGATTACAGAACCTAAGAATCTTGAAGAGCAGGCTATTTCATTGGTGGGAAGTGATATATACAATATTCTTATCAAGGATTATACAATGAAACAGTGGGGGCGTGAGTGTAAGGATTTGCCTGCATCCATAATACGTCGTCTGCCTGTACGTTTTACTTTCGATAATAACTATTTCAATGACCTTTATCAGGGAATACCTGTAGGTGGATACAACAGGATTTTTGAAAAACTGTTGGATGGAGTAGAGGTAAGGCTGGAATCTGATTATTTTGCAAATAAAAGCGAGTATAATTTCATTGCAGAAAAAGTTGTATATACAGGCCCAATAGACCTGTTCTATGATTACAAATTCGGTAAACTACAATATAGGACAGTGCGTTTTGAACAGGAAACAATTGATACAGAAAACTATCAAGGTGTTGCTGTTATGAACTACACTGATGCCGAAACTCCATACACACGTATAATAGAGCATAAGCATTTTGAATTCGGCAAGCAGGAAAAGACTGTAATTTCAAAAGAATATTCATCGGAATGGAATGAGGACAGCGAACCGTACTATCCTGTAAATGATGAGGTAAACAGTAATTTGTATCAGCAATATAAGGAGCTTGCCGACAAAGAGGAAAATGTGATTTTTGGTGGCAGATTGGCTGAATATAAGTATTACGATATGCATCATATTGTGGAACAGGTGATGAATCGTCCTGAATTCAAAGAATTTATTTGATATTAAAATGTTTCTTTCTGTTATCTCTTTTATTGTCGGCATTGTGCTTGTTATACTTGGTGCCGATTGGCTTACAAAAGGAGCTTCGGGCATTGCGCGTCGTTTCGGAGTCAGTGAACTTGTCATCGGTTTAACCATTGTGGCTTTAGGCACATCGTTGCCGGAGTTGGTTATAAGTGTCGGTTCTGCTCTAAAAGGCAGTCCGGGTATCGCTCTTGGAAATATTGTTGGAAGCAATATATTTAACGGGCTGTTTATTCTTGGCGTGACAGCCTTGATTGCTCCGATACGTTTTAACTCCCGTATGCTTACACGTGAGATACCCTTTAACTTGTTGGCGTCAATTGTGTTGATTCTTGTTTCTGGCAGTATGCTTGTCGGTGGTGGAGCCGATGAGTTTGTCACACGTTACGGCGGTTTGTTGTTGCTCTGTTTCCTTGCTGTCTTTGTGCGTTATACGTTTTCTATTCCAAACGACGACGATGTCGAGGCTCTTGAGAAACCAATGTCAATAGGCAAGGTGTTGTTGTTTATTCTGCTCGGTCTTGCAGGATTGATTTTTGGCGGAAATATATTCGTGAATGGTGCTACAGAGCTTGCGCGTGTGGCTGGTTTGTCCGAGGCTGTAATAGGTATTACTATAGTCTCTGCGGGCAGTTCGTTGCCTGAACTTGCGGTGTCTGTCAGTGCTGCCCGAAAAGGCAATGTGGGTATCGCGCTCGGTAATGTCCTCGGCAGCAATATCCTTAACATATTCCTGATTTTAGGTTGCAGTGCTACAATTACCCCTATATCGCTCGACGGTTTCAGTTTTGTCGATTTCTATGTGCTGCTTACTTCGTCGTTGCTCATTTACATTGTGACGCGCTTTGGTGGCAAGGCTGTAATAAATCGTTTTGAGGGCGCTTTGCTTGTTGTCGGGTATGTT